>Ga0209083_1000107_pt1 | contig 124541 bp, 103 predicted proteins | sample AM7aDNAmetaG_FD_184132 | JGI IMG/M metagenome (GOLD analysis project Ga0209083, IMG submission 184132) | Freshwater microbial communities from Finland to study Microbial Dark Matter (Phase II) - AM7a DNA metaG (SPAdes) (version 3) | ecosystem: Environmental > Aquatic > Freshwater > Lake ... | reverse complement strand
TATATGCTTTCAATTAAAGAGAGATGGAATCAAGTCATTGCGTGACTCATTAGCGATGTCGGATAACACAATACAAATGGTAATCCTCAGTTTATTTTTCAAGTAATATGTATGGACTTGTAGATGTTATATGTAACAAAAGTGATGAGGATTAATTTGTCAGCATTTAAAAAGTCTAATATAGATCAGAGCGCCTTATTCCAATTTTAAATCAAAGCACTATCTTTGTTGGTGAAGCAACCCCGAAGGTAACCCTATTTCCGCATAAGGTCAAAATACTGTTATCTTCACTAATGTGCGCCGACAAATGATTGCCAATTGGTTTGTGCTGTGTTACAAGCAATTCATGTCTATCTGGAAGCAAAAAAATAAAATACTGGTGACTTGCCCAAAAGGTGTCGCGACTTATTTAAAAGCGGAAATGGAAACTTTGGGTTTTCCGGTGCTCAATGAAATTGATACAGCTATCCAAACTGAAGGCACTCTTGAAGATACGATGTTTCTGAATCTGCAACTGCGCACAGCCCAGCGAGTCCTCTACCAGATCCAAACATTCAAGGTAGCATCACCCGGCGCTCTTTATGAGCGTGTCAATTCTATACCGTGGGAAACAATACTTCATGAATCCGGCAAGAGAGCCTACGTTTGCATTACTTCTATTGTGGACAACCCGTTGATTACGGATTCGCGATTTGTTAATGTCAAAGTTAAAGATGCCATTGTTGATAGAATCCGCGATAAATGCGACGCGCGGCCTGATTCCGGACCGGATAAGGATAAAGCTGTTGTTCATGTGTATTGGAAGAATGATCAGGCGATTGTTTATATCGACACTTCTGGGGATCGCCTTTCTCTGCGCGGCTACCGCAAAATTCCCCTGCAAGCTCCAATGCAGGAAACTCTCGCTGCGGCAGTAATTCTAGCCACCGGTTGGCGCGGCAAGGGAGCGTTTGTCAATCCTATGTGCGGCAGCGGCACACTGGCCATTGAAGCGGCACTCATTGGCCTGTATCGTGCGCCCGGCTTGTCGCGCAATAATTACGGCTTCATGTACGTTAAAGGATTCCCGCATGAAATCTGGGATGAAATGCGTAAAAAAGCCCGCAATGTGGCCAGAAAAATATCGGCCAGGATTATTGCTACTGATATTGACGATGCTGCCGTTCAGGCGGCACGACATAACGCGCAAACTGCCGGAGTGGACCACCTGATTGAATTTGATACATGCCCTTATGAAAATACACAGATACCTGAAGGAAACGGAATCATTATGCTCAATCCGCCTTACGGAGAGCGTATGGACGCGGTAATGATTAAACGGCAATTTCCGGAGGCCAAAAAGGAAACGAGGAAGGGAAGTTCCGTTATCGTTCGCAAAGCGGCAGACAGAGAAATCAAGGATGGTGGTTTTAAGACCAATACGCTTAATAGACTGGAAGCAGCTTATGAAGGCATCGGCGATTTCTTTAAAAAAACCGGCGGGGGCTACCGCGGTTATATCTTCACCGGTAATCTGGAAATGGCTAAAAAAGTCGGGCTGCGCACCAGACGGCGACTGACATTTTATAACGGAGAAATAGAATGCCGCCTTCTGGAGTATGAGCTATATTCCGGCAGCAAGAAGCGTCCTGAGTCTGACAAAGAATCCGGCTGAGTTATTACTAAAATGCGTTTAATGCTTGCGCTTTTTTGCACTCGCTGACGAGGGCCTTTCTTGATGTTCCCAGATCAACAATATCCCATGGCAGGACTTCATCAAATGATTTCCGGCGATAAACGTAGAAATCGGGATTGGTGGTTGCATTTTTAAAAGCTTTTACCCAGTTTCCATCAAGATGATGGACTGCCAGAAGTATCTCACCGACACGGCGATCGCCCAAAGAAAGCAACGCTTGAATATAATTCCACTTCGGCACATCATGAATAACATTGATCTGTTTATCCCGGCTAAAGGCACTGACGATCTTTTTAATTTTTTTGCCTGTTGCGTTTACATCTGCCAGAGCGCACCACTGCAAAGGAGTGTGTGGCTTGGGAATGAATTGATTAACGCTCAGCGTAATGCGTCTGAACTTTCTTTTGTCGCAAGTCTTAAGCAGAGCTTGCTGCTGAATTTTTTTGGTCAGATCAATGATGGCGTCAATATCCTGATCTTCTTCGCCCGGGAGTCCTACCATAAAATATAGCCGAAGATTGAGGATTTCTTTTTCGATCAGCAGCTCAACGGCACGCAAAATTTCTTCTTCGTTTATGTCTTTGCGCAAAACATCGCGCATCTTCTGACTGCCCGCCTCCGGCGCAAGCGCGACGGTCTCAACACCACCGGCTTTAATCAGGTCAACGATCTTTTCATTTATTTGATCGATGCGCAGTGATCCGATTCCGACCTTCGCGTTTTGGGCAAGAATATATTCGCATATTTGAATAAGTCCAGGATGATCCGAAACGGCAGTGCCTACAAGTCCTATCTTTTTCTTTTTCGCTAGTCCCCGATCAATCGAAGCTATAATTTCTGCGGCGCTGCGGAAGCGCGCCGGTCGGTAAACAAAACTTGCCGCGCAAAAACGGCAACTCCGGGCACAACCCCTGTTTACTTCCGTCAGGAACATATCTCCCATTTCGGCCTGCGTCGCGCTGATTACTTCTTCCGTACGACAAGAATTGATATCTTTTATTGAATTGATTTTTATTTTTTGCGGCAAACCAGCGTCTCGTGGCAAATAAGCTTCAATTTCGCCATCAGCAATATATTTAACTTCGTAGAGTCCGGGAACATAAACGCCCGGGATTTGTTTTTGTAAATCTTTCAGCAGTCCCGAACGGCCATACCCGAGACGGCGCGCATCTTCAAATGCCCTGGTGAATTGCGGTAGTGCAACTTCTGCTTCACCCAGAATAAACAAATCAAAAAAATTCGCGAGCGGCTCAGGATTTAGTGTCAGAGCGATGCCGCCGCCGATAACCAGGGGAAAATCTTCAGAACGGTCTTTTGTCAAAAGAGGAATGCCTGCCGACGCAAGCATTGTTAAAATGTGCGGGTAATCATTTTCAAAGGATATAGAAAAAGCCAAAATGTCAAATTCGGCAATTGACTTTTGGCTTTCCAGACTAAAAATTCCTGCCGAGCCGGTGGCGAATTCGGCATTGTCACCGGCCGTCGGCATAAATACTCTCTCACAAAGAAAGGATGGTTGCTCGTTTATTATTTTATAAACTGTCTGGAAACCCAAATTGGCCATTCCTGTCCGGTAATAATTTGGATAGGCTAGGCAAACTGTGTTGTATGTGCCCCAGACTTTTTTTACATAACCCCTCTCCTGTTCTAAAAGGGACTTATATTTTTTTTTCAGTTTCCAATTCATGGTTTAATTATGGCCCATAACTAACTAAAACCGTGCCCGGAAGGCCACCATTTCCCGCCAATGGCGGGATAATTCGACCTGCAAGCTCCCGTGCACTATCTTACTGAAGCTTGGGTCTTATTAATTTCTCCTAATCCGCCTGCCTGCGTAAAAACGTGGGTATTTCCATATCAACCGTGTCGCTTTCTTCGCTTATACCCATGGTTACGACATTGGCGTTATTCCGGCTTTTTCCCTTCCGCATGTAAGTCGGGGTCGCCAAACTCTCCAGAACGAAACCACCTAAATGCGATACATTAGATGGAACTTGTTTTTTCTTCATCCCTTCATCGAATCCGGTCGCAATAACCGTGATGCGGATTTCATCTCCCATAGTTTCATCAATAACAGTTCCGAAGATGATATTGGCATCTTCATGCGCTTCTGCCTGAATCAATGACGAAGCTTCATTGACTTCATAAAGACTCAGTTCCGATCCGCCGGTGATGTTCAGCAAAATGCCGCGCGCGCCCTGAATAGTGTTGTCTTCGAGCAGCGGTGAAGAAATAGCCCTTTGGGCTGCTTCCACAGCGCGATTTTCGCCGGATGCCGTGCCCGTACCCATTAGAGCCATACCCATGCTGCTCATAATATTCTTAACATCGGCAAAATCAAGATTGATTAAACCGGGAACCATGATCAAATCGGAAATCCCCTTGACCGCCTGATAAAGAATATCGTCAGCTTTTTTGAAGGCCTCCAGAAGTGATAAGTTGCGACCGCCGAGGCTTAAAAGACGCTGATTGGGAACAACAATCAAAGTATCCACAACATCCCGCAATTGCTCTATGCCATCTTCAGCCTGTGTATTACGCTTCTTTCCCTCAAACTGGAATGGTTTGGTTACTACCGCAACGGTCAGCGCGCTGCTTTCGCGGGCTATCTCCGCGATAATCGGCGCCGCTCCTGTTCCCGTTCCTCCACCCAATCCCGCTGTTATAAAAATCATATCCGCACCTTCCAGATATTGCTGAATTTGATCGCGGGATTCTAAAGCCGATTTCTTGCCAATTTCCGGATTGGAGCCAGCTCCTAAACCTTTGGTTATCTGCATTCCAATTTGAATTTTGTTGGGCGAGCTGGACACACCCAACGCCTGTGCATCGGTATTGGCGATAATGAAATCAACTCCCTTCAGAGAGTATGATATCATCGTGTTGACGGCGTTCCCCCCGCCTCCGCCTACCCCAATCACCTTGATTCTTGCCGAATTCTCACTACACACATCCGTTAATTCAAACATAAGCGTCCCTTCCTTTCTCAAAAAAATTCTAAGAGCCATTTTTTTATTGTTCTTGCCATATTACCAAATATGTTACCCGTCTTTCTGTAAACGGAATCACCTGATATTTTCTTACTTCCATAAATAATTAAACCGACGCCCACAGTGTATGCTGGGGAACTCACAACATCACTCAAACCGCCGATACCAGTGGGATTTCCCGTACGCACCGGCATGTCAAAGATTTGTTCAGCCATTTCATTGATGCCGGACAAAAGAGCCGTCCCGCCGGTTAAGACAACTCCTGCGGCCAGCAAATCTTCATAACCTGAACGTACAATTTCTTTCAAAGCAAGATTCAATATTTCCTCCATCCTCGGCTCAACAATCCTTCCGAGAATCTGCCTGGATACCTGACGGTCTTCACGGCCGCCGACACTGGGCACTTCAATTATGTCCTCCTTGGGAATCATTGCTGCTAAAGCGCAACCATATCTGATTTTTATTCTTTCCGCGTCGTTGAAAGGCGTGCGTAAACCGGTAGCGATATCCGAAGTCAAATAATTACCGCCGACAGGAAGTATTGCCGTATGTTTGATACTGCCCTCAGAAAATATAGCGATTCCGGTTGTCGATCCGCCGATATCAATTAACACGACTCCCAAATCTTTCTCATCTGAGCTAAGTATTGCTTCACTTGCTGCCAATTGCTCCATAACGATATCATCGATATCCAGACCGACCCGATTGACCGACTTCACAATATTTTGAATGGAGGGAACGGCGCCGGTAACAATGTGTACTTTAGCCTCCAACCGCACACCCGACATTCCTATAGGATCACGAATACCATCTTGGCCATCGACAACATAATTCTGAGGAAGAGTGTGCAGGATTTCTCTTTCCACCGGAATGGCAATGGATTTTGACGCTTCGATCGCTCTTTGCACATCCTCCTCGCCGACTTCCCGGCCTTTAATCGATACAATGCCCAGTGAGTTTTGCCCCTTGACGTGGCTGCCGGCAATACTAACGTAGGCGGAATTGATCCGGCACCCCGACATTCGTTCAGCGTCTTCTACAGCCCTCTTTATGGCCTCCACCGTGTTATCAATATTGACAATTACACCTTTACGTAACTCTTTGGCCGGGGATGTTCCAATACCGATGATATCGATACCGGTTTCAGTAATCTCCCCGACAATGGCTGTTGTTTTTGTTGTTCCAATATCCAGCCCGACTAGCACATTACTTTTTCTCCCCATGAGTATCTTCACCCCTTCTTTAATATAGAGCCCATAAATTTTAGAAATTAAATTCTGTACTGCCTGCCATTTTTATTGGACTGGGTCCGACCCAGAACATTTTTTTGTGAAATCGTAATTTTTTCCGCGTCTGCCAAATCAACGGTCAAAGAGTTGCTACTTATTCCCCGTTTTTCCCTGTCGTTCATAACTAAGGCCAGTTTACGCAACTTTCTTTCAAAATCATCCATACCCATCTTCAGATAAAATCCCTTGTCGGTAAGCAAAGACAATCCGAACACTTCATCTATGTGAGCTTCAGAGATAGCACCCAAAAACGAGTAAAGATTGGAGCCGGAAAACACCTTCAACAAACTGAGCGTATCCGATAATAATTTTGATTTTGTTTTATCCTGTACATTTATACCGGTGATGATTGCCAGATCAATTTCGTCTCCCTGGGACATTTTTTTAAAAATAATGCCTTCCGAATCCATCAGATAAAAATCACTGGCCTGTTTGACCAGCGCAATGGGATTACGTTCCCGCACATCCACCACTATCCTGTTGGGAAATTCTCTGCCGACATAGACATTTTTTATCCAGGGATTGACTGCCACGCGTCTGGCCAGAACATCAACATTCACTGCCAGAATATTTTGTCCGGACTTTATTTCCACAAGCGTCAGGACATCTTTTTCTGTCAGTTCTTTCAGGCCGCGCACAGAAGTTTCCTTGATCTCAAAATACGGGGTACTCAAAAAATAGCTGGAAGCATAAATAAAAAGTGAGCTTAGAGCCGCGATCGAGATCAGCAAGCCCAGCGCACCCAGATATTCACTGATACCCTTGACCAAACGCCGGCGCAAGCGATTCACCCTAGCTTCGTAGTTTGCTTTTAACATCTTCGGCATTAATCTTCTCCGACAATTACTACTTCTGTTTCCAAGTTTATGCCTTTTTCCTTTTTGGCCTTTGCCTGGATTACTGCAATTAACCCTAATACATCAGACGCGGTAGCCTTGCCTTTGTTCACTATAAAATTGGCGTGCTTCAGCGAGACCTCCGCATCATTGCAACTCGTCCCCTTTAAACCCATTTCCTCGATGAGACGGCCCGCTGGTTGTCCAGACAGATTTTTAAATATCGAGCCGGCATTGGGAAAATTAAGCGGATGTTTTTCTTGACGCCACTTGATTATTTCACTGATTTTCCCCTTAATCTGTTCAATCTGTCCCTTTCCTAGCTTAAATTGAGCATCAAGTATTATTGACTCCGGAGGCAGGCCTGAGGATCGATAGCTAAAAGATATTTCCTCCCGCCGCAGTATTTTCTTTTCTCCTTCAGCGTTGAGTAACGATATTCGCTGAATAACATCTTTAATTTCTTTTCCATAAGCTCCGGCATTCATCCACACGGCGCCACCAACACTGCCGGGAATGCCCGCGCAAAATTCCAGCCCCGTCAGTTCTTTCGCCGCAGCAAAACTAACCAAGATGGAAAGCGTTACTCCGGATTGGGCGGATACGCGATAATCACCTTCCGTTGTAGATGCGCAGTTAATTTCTTTTAAACCTTTCATCAGCAATATTGCTCCCCGGTAACCACCATCCCGCACAATTATATTGGTTAAGTTTCCAGCGGGAATGAAATTTATTTTTCTTTCCTTGAGCCTTTGCACAATCACAATGAGCTCTTTTTCGCTCTCTACAAACACCAGGGCGCTGGCATTTCCCCCTACACAAAGCGATGTATAGCGCGACATTGGTTCATCGTATAATATTTTTGCGGCAACAATATCGCCCAGCGCCTCTTTAATTTCACCACTATCTGCCATTACTTTTTTATTTCCCTTGCCGCCAATTGTTTTAGTAAAACTTCGCCTATTTTATAAATACTTCCTGCTCCCAGCGTAATAACAGTATCTTTCGGCCTTACTGTTTTTAAGAGAAATTCGATAGTCCCTTCCGCCTGCGCAATATATTCAACACTAGGGTGCCCTGTTTTTCGAATAGCTTCGCATAATGCCTGCGAATTAACTCCGGCGATAGGTTCTTCGCTTGCTGGATATATATCGTTCAAGATCAGCAAATCAGCATCACTAAAGGCTTGAGTGAATTCATTAAAGAGCGCCTTTGTTCGAGTGAATCTGTGTGGCTGAAAAACGACGATCATCCTTCCTTTCCACACCTGTCTTGCCGCTGCAAGAGTCGCCTTGACTTCCGTGGGATGGTGGCCATAATCATCGACTACCGTGATATCGCCTACTATACCTTTCATTTCCAGACGGCGCACCACACCGGGAAAACCTGCCAATCCCTCTTTGATGGTGGCAAAATCCAAATCCAACTCGTGACCTACCGCCACTGCCGCAAGCGAATTATAAACATTGAACAAGCCCGGCACGATTAACTTAATTACACCCTGTCGATTTCCTTTATATATGAGACTATATTCAGTCCCTGAGGCGAGATATTTAATATTCCGCGCGCTGTAATCCGCGGAATGATCAATCCCATATGTTATCATTTTGCGTTTAATCAGCGGAGCAATTTCTCGCACATGTTCATTATCGTTGCACAGAACAGTGCAACCATAGAATGGAACAATATTGGCAAACTTGAGAAACGCATCCTTTATTTCAGTAATGCCGGGATAGAAATCCAAATGTTCACGATCAATATTTGTAATAACGGCAATTGTCGGTGATAATTTTAAAAACGACCCATCGCTTTCATCAGCTTCTGCCACAATGACATCACCATCACCCAATCGGGCGTTGCTGCCAATGCTCGCCAGTTTTCCACCTATAACCATAGTTGGATCAAGACCACCGCGGGCAAGGATCGTCGAAACCATCGATGTGGTCGTAGTCTTTCCGTGACTTCCGGAAACGGCGACAGAAAATTTCATTTTAAGCAGCTCCGCCAGCATTTCCGCACGCGGTATCACCGGCACATTTCTTTGGTGCGCTTCAACAACTTCCGGGTTATTAACTTTCACTGCCGTTGAGGTAACTACGACATCGGCATTACCGATGTTTTTTGCCGCATGGCCTAAAGCCACACAAGCGCCAAGCTTCTGAAGCCTTGCCGTTGTTTCTGACTGTGCTGTATCGGAACCGCTGATACTATAACCGAGATTAATCAAAACTTCAGCAATCCCACTCATTCCGATTCCGCCTATTCCCACGAAATGAATGCATTTTACTTTGCGTTGCATTAAACTGGTTTCTTTATCCGGTCCCATTTTATTTCAAGATTCCTTTTTCATTTTTACTATACACAAATATTTAATTCCTCTTACCTGCCAATACCATACAGGCATCAACTATTTTTGCCGCTGCTATTATATTGCCCAGCTTTGCCGAAGCCTCTTCCATCTGCCGCAACTTTTGCCTATTTGCCAAAAGATTATCAATGACACCAAACAGTTTCTGAGAGGTCAGCTCATGCTCATTAATTATTACCGCCGCACCCGCACAAGCCATAGCCTCGGCATTTTTTGTCTGATGGTCATTTGCCGCCCATGGATAAGGGATGAGAATAGCTGCTTTACCCGCCGCCGTAATTTCCGCAAGCGAGGTGGCTCCGGCACGGCAGATGATCAGATCGGCTGCCGCGTAAGCATCGGCCATATTAACAATGAATGGCGTCACTTGTGCATCCAGTCCATATTGTTGATAAGCTTGCTTCACCATTTCTACTTCCCGATCTCCTGCTTGATGAAGCACACGCAATTTGTCCTTCATCTTCTGCAATTGGGGCATCATGGCGATGACATTTTTATTGATTGCCGCCGCTCCCTGTGAACCGCCGAAAATCAATAGTTGCTTATACTTTTTTTCTTCTTGTGCCCCAGCGCGCCGCGCGGCAAATACTTTTCTGACGGGATTGCCGCTGACAATTACCTTGCTTTGTGGAAACCAATCTTTAGTTTCCGCGTAAGTGACAAAAATAAGATTCGCAAACTTGCTTAAAATTCTGTTCGTTATTCCAGGTACGGCATTTTGCTCGGCTATAGCCGTAGGTATTCCCATAATCCTGGCTATAACTACAGCGGGGCCGGAAGCATAACCACCAACACCTATGACAACGTCAGGACAAAATCGCTTTAAGATTTGCCTTGATTGCCACATGCTATGCGGTATCTGATAGGTAACTTTCATCAACGCTTTCAATCCTCGTCCCTTAACTCCTTCAATATCAATCTCTTGAAGCTCATAACCGAGTTGCCCCAGTATTCTGTGTTCAATGCCCTTTTTAGTCCCGATAAAAATAATCCTATTAGCATTGCCTCTGGCCAGAATTTCTTCAGCTATGGCAATACCCGGAAACAAGTGTCCTCCAGTTCCTCCTCCTGCAATTACAATCCGCACTTGCTACTCCTAACTACACAAAACCTGTTTAACTATTTTTAATTTGCCCACACTAACAGTAATCTTTTTACTCACGACGATTGCGTGGAAATATTCAATAAAATGCCGATTGCTATCATACTCATGACAAAGGAAGACCCGCCGTAGCTTAAAAAAGGAAGCGCCAGTCCTTTAAGCGGGATTAGCCCCATAACACCGGCAATGTTGATAAACGCTTCCATAGCAATGACCATGGTCAATCCCGCAGCCAATAACGTCCCGAATAGATCAGGCGCCTTAATGGCAATCATAAATCCGCGAAGAACAAAAATGCTAAACAAGATGATCACAATACTGACGCCAATAAAGCCGCTTTCTTCCGCAATAATCGAAAGAATAAAATCAGTATGAGGCTCCGGCAGATAGCCTAATTTTTGCATGCCATCACCAATGCCCACACCACCCAAACCCCCTGAGCCAAAGGAAATCAGGGATTGAATTATTTGAAACCCGGTGTTACCGGCGTCTTTCCATGGATCTAAAAATACAGTCAAACGCGCCAGCCTGTAACCTTTGTGTAAAACAAGCCATACTCCCACGGGAATAAAGGCCGCTGCCAAAAACATCAGATGTGTCATCCGCGAACCCGCCAAGCACAACATCAAGATCAATATCGAAGCAATGATCACAGCTGTGCCGAAATCCGGTTCCAGCAAAATCAGGGAAATTACAACTGCCGTAATCGCTGAAGGGATAAGGACTCCCCTGCTGAATTTTTTGAGCAGATGGGCTTTGCGCGCCAAAAGATGCGCCAGAAAAACAACCATGGCAATTTTTACCATCTCCGATACCTGAAAGGAAAACAAGCCCATGTTTAACCAGCGAGTCGCGCCTCCTCTTTTAAGACCGACATCAGGAATGAAAAGCAGCACAAGCATAATCAAGGATAATATAATTCCCGGATATGCCGCTTTTTTCCAGGTTGTGTAATCAATCTTCGTCAAGATCACCATGGAAATGAGACCTAACACAACAAATACAAGCTGCTTCTTTATGAAATATTGACCATCTTTAAATTTTTCCAAAGCGAGTCTAGAACTGGACGAATAAATCATCGCCGTTCCTACTGTCACCAAAATCAAGGTAACCAGGAGCAAAATAATATCTGGAGTTCTATCCTCTTTTTTTACCGCAGCATCCATTAAAGATTCCTCACCACATTCTTGAAAAAATTGCCCCGCTCCTTATAATTGTTAAACTCATCAAAACTTGCGCACCCCGGAGAAAGCAATACAACGTCACCGGCATGAGCACTTTTATAAGCGTTCTCGATTGCGGCTTGCAAGGTCAGTTCTTTAACCGTAGGCACACTCTTGCCAATTAAAGATCCGATCCGTTCACGCGCTTCGCCAAACAGGATCACCTGCTTGGCTTTCGTAGCGAGCAATGGTTTTAAATTTTGAAAATCACCGTCTTTATCTCTGCCACCCAATAATAAAATTACAGGGGCTGAAAATGTATCCAGCGCGCGGATTACCGAACCGACGTTTGTTCCTTTGGAATCATCGTAATACCTGACTGATTTTTTTTCGCCAACAAATTCAATACGGTGAGGTAAACCGCTAAACCCAGAAATTGTGTCAATAATACTATCGCGGCTGCAACCGCATAAACGTGCTGTCATTACTGCCGCCATCACATTTTCCACATTATGCATACCGGGGATTTTAATCATTTCTAGGGGATATTGTTCCTCTTCACCCTTGAGATTGCGGAAAACAATGTTGCCATCTTTGACAAATATTCCTATCGGCAACTGGTTGCTGGAGCTGAATGCTGCGACTTGCGCGCGGATGGAAGACGACAGTAATTTTTGTTCCGGATCTTCGGCATTGAGAATCGCGTAATCCGACTTTGTCTGATTTTCAAACACTCTGGATTTAATGCGGCGGTACTCGGCGAATGAACCATGATAATTTACATGATCGCAGGTTATATTCAATAACACGGCAACAAAAGGACGGAATTTTTCTATCCACTGCAGTTGGAAACTACTGATTTCAGCGACGACAAAGTCCGCCACTTTATTATTTCCGGCAAACTCAATTAGAGGATTGCCGATATTGCCACCGACAAATACTTTTTTCCCCGCCCGAGTAAGAATTTCACCCAATATAGTTGTTGTCGTTGTTTTACCATTGGTCCCGGTTACAGCCAGTATTGGAACTTCTATAAAATGATAGGCCAGTTCAACTTCACTAATGACGGGTATTTTTTTTCTAATGGCTTCCTGTAATATTTCGTTGGAAGGAGGAACTCCCGGTGAAGGCACAACCATGCTGACTCCATCGAGAATACCGACATTGTAGTCGCCTGTGGTCAACCAATTTTCGCCGGCTATTTGCTCAAAGGCTGTCCCCCACTTTTCAGGAGGTTTTTCATCGGTGGCAATTACACTGGCACCCTGCCCTCCTAAAAAGCGAACTGTGGCCAGTCCGGTTTTGCCCATGCCGATGACAACAATTTTTTTATCTTTTAAATTCATTTTTCCTTTACCGTAACTTCAAAGTACTGAGGGCCAGCAGGGCCAGTAAAATTGATATAACCCAAAACCTTACGATTACTTTTGGTTCCGACCACCCCTTCAATTCAAAATGATGATGCAGCGGCGCCATTCTAAAAATTCGTTTTCCTCCGGTCAGTCTGAAATACCCAACCTGAAAAATTACCGAAAATGTTTCCACAACAAAAATACCGCCGACGATAGCCAGTAATATTTCCTGTTTGGTTATAACCGCCATTGTTCCCAATGCCCCGCCCAGTGAAAGAGAACCGACATCACCCATAAACACTTCCGCGGGGTAAGCATTAAACCACAGAAAACCAAGACCGGCACCAACAAGAGCTCCACAAAATACCGCCAGCTCACCGGCGCCGCTAACATAAGTAATTTGCAGGTAAGATGCTACTTTAACGTTGCCGGCAAAATAGGCAAAAAGAACATAAGTGGCAAAACAGATTATCGCCGGTCCGATGGCCAGACCATCCAAACCATCCGTTAAATTTACGGCATTTGCCGCACCCACAATGATAAATATGGAAAGCAGGACATAACCCCAACCGATATTAGGCAATACTGTTTTGAAAAACGGAATGGTTACTTGTGAGTTGAAACCGGGCTTTAAGTAAAGAATTATGCTGACAAAGAGGGCGATGATAATCTCCGCAGCCAATCTTGCTTTTCCGGATATCCCCCGAGAATTTTTACCGGCATATTTCCGGTAATCGTCGAAAAAACCAATAAGGCCATAGCCAACTGTCACCATCAATATCAACCAGACATAATCAATGGCAAGATTTGCCCAAAGCAGGGTAGAGATCATCACAGCAAAGATGATTAAAACCCCGCCCATTGTGGGTGTCCCTTTTTTTACCAGATGGCTTTGCGGACCGTCATCTCTGATCTGCTGATCTATTTGCAGACTTTGTAACTTGCGTATCAGCCACGGACCAACGATAAGACAAATCAGCAGCGCGGTAATTGACGCAAAAATTGTCCGGAAAGTGATATAACGAAATACGTTAAAAAACGATATCGTTGTATGTAGAGGATATAATAAATGGTATATCATTTTTATTTACCCCCGATTAATGAACCTTGTTACTGTTTTCAATATTTTTATCACTCCCAAATTCTTCACAAATTTGAGCTACAATCATCTCCATCTTCATCCGGCGGGAACCTTTTACCAAAACCCAATCGCCCTTTTTTAAATTCTTTTTTAAGTAGGCAATGCTCTCTTTATTGTCCTGCATAATGAAAATATTCTCCCGCTGCATTCCACCATCTATGGCGGCAGCAGCGGTAATTGCTGAATATTCGCCCTGGAAAAAAACAGCGTTGACACCGATTGTTCCCAAGAGTATCCCGATTCTGCGATGCATTTCTTCAGCCACGTCTCCCAACTCCAGCATGTCCCCTAAAAAAACATAACCACTATGATTGTTTTTCAGATCCTTGAGCGTCATCAGGGCTTCTCGCACAGACGCCGGATTGGCATTATAGGAATCATCTATTATATAAGAGCCGTTCTGCAGTTTGATAATTTCCATGCGCCCGCCAACAGGCGAAAAAGCTTCCAGGCCTTCTTTAATTATCTCAGGACCAATCTCCGCAGCCCATGCGCAGGCCGCGGCGGCCATGGCATTATAAACATGATGAATGCCCACAATTTTCATGTCCACTTTTTGCGATGTGCCATCAATAACCAGATTAAAACGCATTCCTCTGGCACCATTCTTCTCAATGTCATTGACGGTGACGTCAGCGTTAGGACTCATACTAAAATTGATACGGCGGCCATTCCATCTTTCTGAAATAATTTTTACCGCTCCATCATCAAGATTTACAACTGCAATACCCGCCGGGGACATATGCAAAAGTAGATCGCCTTTTTCCTGAGCTACAACATCTACAGAACCAAAACCCGCCAGATGCGCAGGCCCGATATTGGTAATCAGGCCGATATTCGGTCCGGCAATTCGAGTTAATCTTTTGATTTCACCGCGAGTATTCGTCCCCATTTCCAGAATGGCTAATTCATGTTCCGCGGTTAAGCGAAATATTGTTTGCGGCAGTCCGATTAAATTATTTAAATTTCCTTCCGTTTTCAAAATAGTTTTTTTTCGTCCAATAATAGTTGCCATCATTTCCTTTGTGGTAGTCTTGCCCGAAGAACCGGTTAAGCCGATCACTGGTAAAGAAAACCTTTGACGATAATTATGCGCCAGATCGCCCAGCGCTTGCAACGTATCGGATGCCTTGATTACAGAAACAGCCTTATCCATTTTCGCTAAATCCAACAATGCCTCGTCACCGATTATGACCGAGACAGCGCCTTTTTCCACGGCCTTGTGCACAAAATTATGACCATCAAAATTTTCACCATGCAGAGCTATAAACATATTCCCTTTTTCCACCTGGCGCGAATCCGTAGAAATTCCGCAAATATTATTTTGTGTCGCTCCGGCAACCAAAACTCCGCCTACTGCTTTGATCACCTGGTCAATTGAAAACATTGTTGCACAGTTACTTCTCATTATTATTTATTTCTCCTCAACTCTAGAGCTTGTACCGCCACAACTCGGTCGTCAAAAGGAATCTTTTTTGTTCCCAGAATCTGGTAGTCTTCATGCCCTTTACCGGCAATCAAGACAATGTCTTCGGGTTCGGCTTCCATTATGGCGGTTTCTATTGCTTTCCTCCTATCGGGAATTACCGCATAAGAGTGAGTATCTCTATGTTCAGACAAATTATCGAAGTCTGCTTTTTTTATTTTATTACTCTCAATTCCTTTTTCGATTTCCGCAATAATCACGAGTGGATCTTCCAAGCGGGGATTATCCGAAGTCACAATAGCCAAGTCACTGTAAAATGTTGCCGCCTCACCCATAAGCGGCCTCTTGCCTTTGTCTCTGTTCCCTCCACAGCCAAATACAGTGATAATTCTTTTTTTCTTGAATTCCGCCAGATTTTGCAACACCTGCTTTAGGGCGTCTGGTTTGTGCGCGTAATCAATAAGAACTGTAAAGCCGAAAGAAGAATCGATCCTTTCCAGACGACCGGGCACATAAGATAGATTTTCTATTCCCGCCTTAATTATCGCTGAGGGAATTTGCAGAGCTTTCGCCGCGGCAGCGGCAGCAAGAATGTTGTAAATGTTAAACTTACCGACAAGCGGTGTCGAAATAGAAATATTTTCTCCCTCTAAATCAATTTTGGCTTTTATTCCGGACAGGGACAATTCATAGCTGGCGGCCATGACTGCGTTATTTTTTTCCACGCCGTAAGTCAATGCCGGTAATGCCACATTCTTTAAAATAATTTTCCCCCACTGATCATCGCCGTTAATTATCATTTTTTGCGGATGGACCTTCTTGCTTTGCGGCAACACTTCAGCAAAAAATCGTTTCTTGGCCTGAAAGTAATTTTTCATGGTCAAATGATAATCAAGATGTTCATGAGTGAGATTAGTAAACACACCCAAATCAAAATCGCAATCGTCAACCCTTTTGAGATCAATGGCGTGAGAAGAAACTTCGGCAATGACATGAGTGACGCCCTCATCTGCCATCGCCCGGAGTATCTTTTGCATTTCATACGATTCCGGAGTTGTGTTGGGTGCGGGATATGTTTTGTTATTGTAACGGTAATTTACCGTTCCTAAAACTCCGCATTTGAGGCCAGCCTTTACCAGTATTGATTCCAGAATATATGTCGTTGTTGTTTTACCGTTTGTTCCTGTAACACCAACGAGACATAATCGTGCAGAGGGATTACCAAAATAATTTTTAGCCAGCACTCCTAATGCGCGCCTGCTGCTCATCACCTTAATGGCTTTTACCCCAGATGGAATCTGAACATCTTTTTCACAAACAATATAACGCGCTCCGCGATTTACCGCATCCGCAATAAAATCATGACCGTCATGCGCCAGTCCGCGAATAGCAACAAACATTGAACCCTGCTCGCATTTGTCGGCCGCGTAACAGAGAGTGGATACCTCTCCTTGGGTATCCGCGGAAAGATTTATTATATCTATACCTTTAATCAATTGAATAAGTTTCATGTATCCCTCAATTGTTCATCTCGAAGACAACATTGCAAACCCGATCTTCACCTAAAACTCTGCCTGCCTGTGGATATTGACGGACAGCCCATCCATTACCGGAAACTTTAAGCTCGATTGATCTGGCCTTTGCTTTTTTCATTGCGTCCCTGATCGTCAAACCACGAAAATCCGGTATGATTGATTCATCGTCATTGTCAACACTATGCGCAACAATAGTTCCCTGTGCCGAGATTAATTGCACTTTGTTGACTTTATCCTGCTCAAAAATTGGTGTTTCCCGAATATTGGTTTTAAAACAGTTTAGTATCTGTTCACCGATACTTTTAAATACCGGCGCCGCGGCCACACCTCCCCATTTATCACGTTGTGGTTCATCCAAAATTACCAGAATTGCCACCTGTGGGTTATCGGCAGGAAAAAATCCCATAAACGATGTGCGCACTTTTTCCGAAGAATATACGCCCCGGGAAAAATCAAACTTTTGGGAAGTTCCGGTTTTACCGGCAACCGCAACATTGACAATATTGGCATTTTTCCCTGTACCATCCGCAGAACCGACAACCTCAGTCAGCATATTAGTCAGTCGCTTAGCCGTTTCTACAGAAACAACTTTACGGACAACAGTCGGATTATACATCTTGATGAGAACATTGTTTTTATCAGTGACACTGCGTAAGATATACGGTTTCATTAAAACTCCACCATTAGCAATGGCGGACATGGCGGCAATCATCTGAATAGCGGTAACAGAAACACCCTGCCCAAAAGCAATTGTGGCCGTATCAACCTTTGTCCATTTTTTTACCGGCCTGACCAATCCGGGAGACTCTCCAGGTAAATCAATTCCCGTCTTTATTCCAAAACCGAAATTATCTATGTACTGATGAAATTTTTCTTTCCCCAATTTTTGAGCAATCTTAACTGAACCGATGTTACTTGAATATTTCAATATATCCCGGACGGATAACTGCCCATGACTTTGTCTGTTAGCTTCATGAATAACACGGTTTGCTATTTTATAATTTCCATTTTCACAGAAAAACTTATCTGATTCCTTAATAATCTTTTCTTCAAGTGCACCAGCTACTAAAAAAGGTTTGAAGGTTGATCCCGGATCAAAATAATCGGTAACGGCCCGGTTACGCCATTTTTCCGGGGTCAGCCCGTTGATGTTATTTGGATTAAATCCCGTTTCGTTGGCCATCGCTAAAACCTCTCCGGTTTTAGGATCCATAACTATTGCGATCCCGCCTTTGGCGCCTTTGGATACAACGGCCTCTTTTAAATGCGTTTCCACCAGATATTGAATTCTGCTGTCTATGGTTAAAACGAGATTTACGCTTTCATCTTTTTTAGCTTCATCGCTGCTTACATGCACAAATATTTTTTTCCCCTTGGCATCGCGCAACAATGACAGCTTCTCCGGCTTGCCTTTTAAAATATCGTCATATTTATTTTCCAATCCTTCCAATCCGATAGCATCGGCGCCGACAAATCCAAGCAGATGAGCAGCCAATTGCCCGTTAGGATAAAATCGCTTGGGCTCTTTGATCAAAAATATTCCTTCAATTTCGGCATTATCAACATTGGCTGCCTGATCCGGAGAAATTCTTCGAGCCAGCCAGCAAAAGTTTTTCGGTTCCACTATTTTTTTTATAACTACTTGTTTATCTAAATTGAGAAGTCCCGCAATTTGCTGAGATACTTTTGCGGGATCGGCAATTCTGGCAGGATCGGCATAAACGGAATCAGCTAAAACTGACACCGCAAGTTTCTCCCCGTTACGATCATAGATCATCCCTCTCTCCGGCTGCAATTGAAGTGTTGCCGTATGTTGCCTTTGGGCTAAATTTTTTAATTTTTCACCGGAAAGTACCTGTAGTTGAAAAGCGCGAGAAAACAAGACAATAAAAAATATCAGAAAAAATATTAGAACATATACAAGTCTGAGTTTAAGACGTTTTTTAGAGTCCATCACCATATCACTCTCCCGATTTTTTCAAGACAATTATCTGGTCACTTTCAGGATAGGACATTTGCAATTTGCTTTTGGCTAAACCTTCAATCCTTTGCGGAGACTTGAGCATCGCATATTCTAATTTCAATCTTTTTTGTTCTTCCAACATTTGTCTTTGCACGCTTATTTCAGCAGCGACATTATATTCCAACTCCGTCATCCGGGTATGCAATCCAACATAAATCAAGGCAACAAACATCAGCACCATGGCGACAATAATAAAAGTTGAATATTTAATGCCGAAGGAAGTTTCTCTGGCTTCTCGGATATTGGGCATAACCTGTGTTGAGGCAGACTGTGTCATATTAAACCCTCTCGGCCACACGTAACTTAGCGCTGCGTGCGCGTGGATTATTTTCAATTTCTGCAACCGAAGGCAGAAGTGCTTTTTTCGTTATGATTTTAAGTTCTGTTTCTTTTTGGCAGACGCAATAAGGTATATCTTTGGGACACTCGCAAACGCCTGCCAAATTCCTAAATTCATTTTTAACAAGACGATCTTCCAGGGAGTGAAAAGAAATAACGCAAATCCTGCCGCCTAATTTTAATGCCTGGGTGGCATCTTTAATCGCTGGTTTTATATTATCCAGCTCATTGTTGACGGCAATTCTAATGGCTTGAAAGGTTCTGGTGGCGGGGTGAATTTTTTGCCACTTTAATTTTGCCGGCATGGAAGAGGCAACAATTGCCGATAACTGCGTGGTCGTTTCAATAGGCTTCAATTGCCTTTTCTGTGATATTGTCCTGGCTATTCTTCCCGCCATTTTTTCTTCTCCGTAGGTTCGAATAATCTTTTCCAGTTCGCTTTGGGCGAAGCTGTTGATAATATCGTAAGCGCTAAGTCGTATATCTTTATCCATTCGCATATCGAGCGGCGCCTCTTGATTAAAACTAAACCCTCTTTGAGCTTCGTCCAGTTGATGTGAGGAAACACCCAAATCCAAAAGAACACCATCAACCTTCTCTATGTTCAAACTTGTAAGCACACTGCCCAAATCGACAAAATTAGCCTTTATCAGAACTTTGCGGGAACCAAATTGGGACAACTTCTTTTCGGCAGCCTGCAGCGCTTCACTGTCACAATCGATCCCCACTAAAAACGCGTCTGTCTGGTTAAGTATTTCATAAGCGTGGCCCGCGCCTCCTACAGTACCATCCACATAAATTCCCGTTTTACTGACCAACAGTGAAGCAATAACTTCTTTGATCATTACCGGCTCGTGATGGAAGTCGGTATTCATGGCTAAATTCCCAGATCAGCCATAAAATCGCTGAACTTATCTATATCTCCGCCGGTTTTTTTCATGTCCGCTTCAAGGCGCTCTTTGGACCAAATCTCAATTACTTTAATCATGCCTAACATGATGATGTCTTTTTCCAAATTCGCGTATTCGCGCAGCGACGGCGGAATTAACACACGCCCCTGGCCGTCAAGACTGCAATCAACCGCCCCCGACATAAAAAACCGCTGGAATGATCGTACTTCTCTGCGCAAAATTGACTGGTGCGAAACCTTCTCTTCAATGATCCGCCATTCGTCATAGGGGAAAACCATCAGGTATCCGTCCCAGTTGGTAATTACCATCTGGTTGTCATACTTTTCGGCAAACACTTCCCGGAACTTGGACGGAAAAATGACCCTTCCCTTTTCGTCGATACTATGATGATATTGGCCTCTAAATACAGACACTAAATTCACCTCCACAATAAACCACTTTCCTCCACGTGACCGACTATAGAGAGAGAATTTTGCTTTGTCAAGGGAAATTTATGCCTTTTTCTTGATTAAGTGACTTAAAATTACAGGGAAAACAGGGAAGGCAAGGCACTGAAATTACCGCTCATATAGAATTCCGGTAATTTGGGGGGTGTTTTCATACATAAAACACCCATGGTTGATAGATAAATTTATTGATAATTCAATGATTTATATAGGTGGGAGCATCTTGATCGAGGTATTCACGCATTATTGTTTTTTATATTTGATATTGCGATATTTGTCAGCTGCCTGATTATGCATATCTAGGGATGAAGAAAAATAGTGAGTACCGTCTTTTTGAGAAACAAAGTAAAGAAAATTAACTTTCTCAGGATTGAGCGTGGCTTTTAAAGAATCAATTCCCGGATTGGCGATAGGTCCGGGCGGCAAGCCACGGATGATATATGTGTTGTATGGAGATTTTCTTTTCAAATGACTCCGCCTGATTTTTCCGCTAAAATCTTTCAGGTCATAAACAGCGGTCGGATCGCTCTGCAGGGGCATTCTCTTTTTGAGCCTGTTGTGAAATACCGCTGAAATCGTCGGTTTTTCCGGCTGATTTCCCGATTCTCTGCCCACAATAGAAGCAAAAGTAACAAATTGGTTGACGTCAACAAGGCCAAGCTCTTTCGCCCTTTTCACCATGTCCGGTGTAACTCTTTTCCAGAACTCACTATGCATTATTTTCATAATCTGACGCGTGCTCATCGAACGGTCGAAAAGGTAAGTCTCCGGGAAAAGATATCCTTCAATGGATTTTGCCGTAATCCCTAATGTTTTTAGAAAATCGCGGTCAACCGCCAGCGCAAAGAATTCTTTTTCATCGATGAGCTTATCCTTCATCAGAATCTCGGCAATTTGTTTTGTAGTAAGATCTTCAGGAATAACAGTTTTGTAAGTCTTAATGTCACCATGTAACAGTTTATTAATGACCGCTCTGGGCGTCATGGAATCGCTGAACTCGTATTCACCGGCATGGATAGAACGAAAGGCTCCCTTTGTAAAAGCTAGATAATAGAATAAATAACGGCTTTTTATTAATCCCGCTTTATTAAGAATTTCTGTAGCCTTGTAAAAACTGGAACCTGTCGGAATATCAACCAACACTACTACATCTTTGTTTCCATAGGGATTAATGGGAGTATATGAATATTTAAGGAGCACCCCCAAAGCTATGATAAGGGCAAAAGCAACGCACGCAATTAGTATATGTAGTTCTATTTTCTTCGATTTCTTCATTTTTTTCATATTTTATCACGGATTGTTTGTTCAAAGTTGCTCTTGAAAGAATACTTAATAGAAAAAATTATAAAAGCAACCTGTTGTAATTTTACTTATCGGCCGAATCGAGATAATTCTGAAGGATAAGACAGGCAGCCATTTTATCCACCATTTTTTTTCTTTTTTGCCAACGCACACCGGAATTTATTAGTATTTCCTCAGCCTCTTTAGTGGAAAGAGTTTCCGGCCATTTAATTACAGGCAAAGAAAAAGTCTTGTTCAGCAGAACTGAGAAACGATTTACTTTCTCACATTGTATACCTTCTGAACCGTCAAGCCGGACAGGATAACCTATGACAACTTTTTCCACATTGTAGCTTTTGATTAAGTTATCTAAGATATCCAAGTAATGTTTCTTGCTTTTTCTGATAATCGTCGGCAACCCTTGCGCGGTCATTCCCAACTCATCGCAGATGGCCGCCCCGATTCTTTTTTCACCATAATCTAAACAAAGTATTCGCAAACATAACCCCTGACAGGCAGTTTCTAGCAATTCCCAACAATATTTTCAACCATTAAATCATTGGCTTCTGAGACTGTGCCTAATGGAGGAGTATAACTACCGAAGCAATCACATAAGTCTTTGATAACATAAAGATTGCTACAACGCCTGAGGGGCGTTTCGCAATGACAAATACGGATTGCGGCATAGTCTCTGTTTTCGCGGTTTAATAAGGGTTTTTATCCATGCAAGCTATATAGCAAATTATAATGTTGTGAAAAAGGAAGGAGTTTGTTATTTTCCGATCTACATTTTCAAATCAGACAGGTAAATAGATGAAACATTTTGTACTCGGCACAGCGGGACATGTTGATCACGGAAAAACGGCATTAATTAAAACGCTTACCGGTGTGGATACTGACCGCTTGAAAGAGGAAAAAGAAAGGGGCATTACCATTGAGCTGGGATTTGCCTCACTAAACCTTCCTTCCGGCCAGACAGTCGGTATTGTTGATGTTCCCGGTCATGAAAAATTCATCAAAAATATGGTGGCCGGCGCTGCTGGCATTGATGTGGTCATGCTGGTTATTGCCGCAGATGAAGGCATTATGCCGCAAACCAAGGAACACCTGCATATCTGCTCGCTTTTGGGAATTACCATCGGCATTGTCGCCCTGACAAAAATTGATCTTGTGAAAAAGGAATGGCTGGAACTTGTCCAATCGGAAATCACCGAATTCCTCCAGGGCTCTTTTTTAGAAAACGCGCCCATTGTACCGGTATCCGCTATCAAACAGGAAGGGCTTTCTGATCTGATCAAGGCAATTGACGTGGCAGTTGGCAAGATCAATGAAGAAGCGGATGATGGAATTTTTCGTCTGCCTGTGGATCGAGTTTTTACGATGAAAGGCTTCGGCACCGTAATTACCGGCACAATGATTTCTGATCATATTAAAATCGGCGAAGAGATTGAGATACTTCCCGAAGCAATTACCACGCGCATTCGAGGCATTCAGGTGCATAATCAAACGGTGGATACGGCATGGGCAGGCCAGCGTACGGCGATTAACCTTCAAGGTGTTGAGAAATCAGCTATTGAACGCGGCAACGTTCTTGTGCGCCCTAAAACTGTTTGGCCATCTCAGCGACTTGATGTTTTTGTTGAATTTCTAGCCTCTAATTCTAAAAACTTGAAGAACCGGGCACTCGTCCGTCTGCACACGGGAACGAGTGAAATTATCGCCCGCATAATATTGCTGGATAAAGATGATCTTGCGCCGGGACAAAAAGCCTTTGCTCAATTGGTTCTGGAAAGCGCGGATGTGATTGTCGCCTCGGATCGCTTTGTCCTGCGCAGTTATTCGCCGGTAACAACAATTGGCGGCGGCCAGATTATTGATCCTCTGCCCTTGAAACATAAAAGACAAAATGAAAAAATTATAGCCGATCTGAATATATTGCAAAACGGATCGCTACCGGAAAGAATTTCTGTAATTCTGGAGAGAACCGTATTTTCCGGCATCAATTTACGCGGGCTAACCTTTCGCCTTGGTGTGAACGCGAAGAAAATCCGAGAAGCGCTGGAGAGTTTGTTTTCGGGCAAAAAGGCGATTCTTCTGGACAGTGAAGATACAACTGTCATCTCAGCATACTTTTACAATCAACTCGAAGAACTTATCTTTAAAAATCTTGCCGCCTATCATAAAAAGAACCCTTTACAGGAGGGAATCTCCAAAGAACATCTCAAAGAAACACTGGGCCGCGCCATATCGGCAAAACTATTTAATCTGTCGCTGCGCAATCTTGGCAAAAAGGGAACAATCGTCAGCGACAAAGACAATGTACGCCTGGCAGCGCATCAGGTGCAACTGGCCGGTGATCTTGATTCTCTACGTGATAACATTGCCCGGATTTATACTGAGGCCGGACTTACGCCACCTTCCATCACCGATGCTGTAACCTATTTTAAGGATCAAAAAGATAAAGCACAAAGCATTATCAAGTTGATGCTCAAAGATGGAGATTTAATCAAGATTAATGAAGATATGTGTTTTTCCCGTGCGGTTTTGGGCAAATTGCGTGAGGATTACAAGGCAATGCTGATAAAAGACGGCAAGGCGACACCGGCAACCTTCAAAGACCTGACCAACCTTTCGCGCAAATATATCATTCCGCTGATGGAATATTTTGATGTGAACAAACTGACTGTAAGAGTAGGCGATCACCGCATTTTAAGGGGAAAAACTTGAGCAATCTTGACCAGGCGACAAAAAAAATAAAACTGTTTTTGGCTGGTGCCAATTCTATTACAGAATCATCGACCACAGTTATTCGGGAAGTCCCACTTAATGTAAACCTTAATGGCGAAGCATACGCGACTATTGCCTGCGCCGGAAACCACCTGGATGAACTGGCCCTCGGATTTTTAAGGTCGGAAAGAATAATTACTCATTGGGATGAAATTTTAAAGATGGAGACTGCCGAGCGCAAAAATAGCGTCAACGTTATTCTGAAAAGCAAAAAAAAATCCCCAGAAACATTAAAGAAAAACATTGCTTCCAGCGGCGCACGTGGTAAAAGTATTAATGCGAATTTTTTTTCACCGTTAAATGTGCCGGAGGAATTTAATATAAGCCCTAAAAGCGCGCTGGAGCTTATGGAAGAACTTTTAGATAAATCTTTGTTGCACAATGAAACCCACGGCACCCATTGCTCCGCGCTGGCGCAGAAAGAAAAAATTATCGCTTTGCGTGAAGATATCGGCCGTCATAATACCATCGATATGCTGGGCGGATATGCTCTTTTAAAAAAGATTGATCTTTCTCACGCGATCATTCTGACAACAGGAAGAATTTCTTCCGAAATTGTCTATAAAGTATGGAATCTGGGAATACCTTTGATCGTTTCCCATTCAGCACCAACAACAAAAGCCATCGAGCTTTTACATCAGGCGAATATTACACTTATCGGTTACGTTCGAGACGGTAAAATGAACATCTATTCTCATGAAAGGCGGGTAAAAATTGAAGCCAAAAGAAATTTATCTTAAAGACATCAAGCAGGGGGACAAGGTAGCTTCCACTTTTCTGGCTGCCGAAAAGAATATGGCCTTTTCCCTGAAAGGCGCTCCTTATTTAAACGTGCGCCTTAAAGATAAAACCGGCGAACTCGATGGTAAGGTCTGGGATAACGCGATTGAATTTGATCGCCAGTTTAAAAAAGGCGATATAATTTATATTGAAGGAAAAGCGGCCAGTTACAAAAATTCAATTCAAATATCAATCGTCAACATTAAAAAAAATGAAGGGGCAGATGTCGAACCAACTGACTATTTGCCAGCGGCAAAAGGCGATGTTGCCGCCATGTTCAATGAGATGCTTGCCTATGTTGAAAAAATTCAGACCAAACCGCTGCAAGCATTGCTGCAAGCTTTCTTCCATGATCAAAAAACCGCCGAGCTTTTCCAGAGAGCCCCAGCAGCAAAAGGGTTTCACCACATTTATTTAGGCGGTCTTCTGGAGCATTCTCTATCTGTCGTGCACCTACTGGACAAAGTTGCCGATCATTACCCAAACCTTGATCGGGATTTACTTCTGGCCGGTGGCATGCTGCACGATATCGGCAAGATCTATGAATTCAATTACGATAGACTTATCGAATACAGTGACGAGGGCCGCTTAATCGGCCACATCGTTATGGGCGTGGAAATGATCAACAAAAAGATTGAAGACATCCCTGATTTCCCCGCACCCCTAGCTCTGAAAATGCGGCACATCATTTTGAGCCATCACGGAGAATTTGAATTCGGTTCTCCCAAGCGACCGAAAACCATGGAAGCGCTGGTTGTCCATTTCATTGACGATCTCGACGCCAAGCTCAACGCTTTTCAATCATTCATCGCCGATTCCAATCCTGCCGATTCCGATTGGACAGCCTATAACCGTTTTTTTGAAAGGTTCCTTTATAAAGGGAGATAAGCCGATAAATTACTCGCCCGTGGCACACGACCATATTTTGTGTTAGCTAGATTTAATCCTAAGAGGAAAAACTGGTCAAGCCTACCTCTAACCTATGGAATTGTCAACGATGAACCCCCTCCGATACTCCTCATTGAAATATAGATTCCTAAAGTCAGTAAAACGTCGCCCTTGAGAAAAACCCTTGATTTCAATTTTCAATCGGTGTACGTTTCAAGGCAACGGATAAGTTGAAGTTGATGGTCGATCTGTGGCATGCCAAAGTTGCGGAATTAGGAGCGGATTTTATGCTACAATTTCTTGAGAAATTGTTCTTCAAGGGTAGGAAATATCCCCGGCATCTGGTACATAATGGCAGTTTTGTCGTTGTAATTCCCACAAAAGATGGAAATACAATTAAGTGGAAGGTTAAAGTTCTAGATATTAGCCTTGGTGGAGCTGCTTTCATTTATGAAGGATCACCTGATGATCTTGCCAAGTCTGGACTTATTAGATTATCCAATGACATGCCTGAAGCAGTAGAATTTAAGACAGTATCTGATGCTGAGTGCTCAGAGGGATCAACTTATCGTAGGCGTGGAGTTAAATTTGAGTGGAAGGGCTTTTTAGGCAAGAAACAGCTGGTTGAATTTATTAAAGAATATGGACTGCTGCTGGATGAATAAATAAGTAGGAAATCTATACTATCGGAAGCAAGAACGGGGATTTCCCAAACTGGCGAAATCCCCGTTTCAATATAACCATTAAGAAGATAAAATATTCAGCATAAGCAATATTTTACCAGAATGTTTTCATCTTTATCATTCAATACTCGTATCGACAAAATCTTCTGCAGACAGGTATTCTATTTATTTTTACCCGTCAGGTAATCAATCATCGGCTGTGTAACCAGCGGCACAACATCACCGATCATATGCGGCATAAGGCTATCCATTACCTTGGGCATCAACTCCGGCATCTGCTCACGCATGTAATCGGGCATCGGAATCATTGCGGCAACTCTTTCCAGCATTACCGGCATTACCTTGGGCATCATCATCGGCAGCAGTTTGGGGAACAACAAGGGAAACATGGGTTTCATTAAATTGAGGATGCCGGGAATCTTGCCCATTACCCGCATCATCGGACCCATGCCGAAGGGCATGGCATCAATCAGCTGCGGCCACATAGAACTCATCAGTTTAGCAAAACCTTGAGGCGACATTAGTGAGATGAAGGCATCAAAAACACCCCACTGGCTGTGAACATCAGGATTAGGATCAGGGAAATCATACCCCAAAGCGTTGCCGGCCAGATGCGCTAAATCAACGATCTCCACCGGTATATTTTTCTTTTTCGCGCTTACACGTAATTGCACCTGACAGCAGGGACATAATGCCAATACCTTTTGGGCACCGACATCAACCGCTTCATCGAGTCTTGTTTTGCCGATATCGGCGGCTATAGGGGGATCTTTAATCAAAGTTAGAACACTGCCGCAGCAGCGGCCTTCCTCACGGTTATGCTCCATTTCCACAAACTGGACATTGGGGATGGCCTTGATCAAATCACGGGGAGCTTCATAAACACCTGATGCTCTCCCGATATGACAGGAGTCGTGCCAGGTTAACTTTACCGGCTGCATGTTATTAGGGGGAAACACAAATTCACCGGACTTTATTTTTTCCGAAACAACTTCTGCGTAATGTTTGGCCGTTATATTGTATTCGATCCCTAATTTCTTGGCCCATTCGGGATAAACAGTTCGCCACATCATATCGCAGGCCGGACAGGAAGAAATAACCGTATTTGCACCGGTGTGTTTTACAACTTCAATGTTTTTGCGCATGATATCCTCAAAGAGCTCCCACTTACCAGCTACCAACATAGGCGTGCCACAACAATTCTCTGGTTTGCCCGCATAAGTAAAATCCACACCGGCCTTATCGAGCAACCTTACAGCAGCAATGGCAATGTCATGTTCCACATAGCTTGCAGTGCATCCGGCAAAATACATGGCCGGCGCTTTGCGACCGGGACCATGCTTTTCCTTAAGATCTTCCGGAAACCAGTCTGCTCTGTTTTTACGGTAACCAGCCCAGATGTTGCCCTCTGTTCGAAGTGCTTCTGCCATCATTTCAAAAGGCGGGAACGTCATCCGTTTTTCCTTGTTGATCAACTTACCACGCAGTTTCATCCAGGAAGGCTCTATGGGCAGCGCCGCGGAACAGCGCAAATTACAGAGTTCGCAGGTTGTGCAAACCAGAAAAGTATCCACCTGCGCCTGATCCCACTTGGCTCTTCCTTCTAGATATTCTCTCAGCCAGTACCATTTTCCGCGCGGGCTCTGGCTCTCCCAGCCACGGCCGTAAAATTGATCACATTCCTCCACACAATAGCCGCATTGAGAACAACTATACGCATACCAGACAACATCCGCTGGAATATCAGTCAAAGGATAAGTTTTTCTCTCTCCGATATTCGTGATGACGTAATTGCCGAAAGGTCGAATCAGCGGTTCGAAAGCATTGCCGATGCTCATGGCGCTATCCATTAGACTATAACCGATAACTTTTCCCGGATTGAAAATGCCCTTTTCATCAATTTTGTTTTTAAACGCTTTTAATCTGGCTACCCTGTCTGCCCCTAATACTTTTTCGGTTTTAGATTTGAAATACAACCCGGTAGAATATGCCCGGCCACCATTTCTTTCTGCAATTTTCATGATGGATAACGAAAGACTGAAAACAAAATTGTAGCTGAATTTGCGCTGATCCGCTGGTATAAACCCTAGGATCACGACTTCCGGCTTCCCATCTTTGCCTTTGCGGATAACTGTACCTTCTTTAACAACAGGTTGATTGATTTTATTTTCTACTTCCGCCATAAAGCGACCTAATCGGGACAGGGGTATGACGACTTCGGCCGGGACCAGACTGGGACCAAGGCGTTTGACCACCATGATTTTGAAACGGTTTTTCCATTCGTGTTTGGCTATGCGCTCACTTAATATTTCACCCTGAGAGCGGCGCAAAATTTCTTGCAGCTTTGCCATAACTGGTGTTGCGTCATTTTTATGAAAGGCCAATGTGGCAACGTAGGAGGCAGGAAGAAGCACTCTTTCTTCGACAGGATGTCCATTATGTTCCATAAGTGGCGAACGGTTTTTCATTTCCGCCATCCTGGGATTAATAAAAACCAGAGACCACAAAGGAAGATCAGCCTTCACGATATCTTCCACAATCTGTTGGAGGGCGGGAGCTTCCGCACAACCGATGGCAATTATTTCGAGTTGTTCTTTCGGTTGAACTTTCATTGTCAAATCAAGAATAAACCCGGTTGTTCCTTCCGCGTCGGCAATCAAATCCAGATCGGCAACGGTAAAAACGCGCACAGCACCATCGGGTAGAACTACGCGGGCAGAAACGACATTTTCCCGAAACCAGCCGTATTGATAGGAACCGAATCCCGCTCCGCCTTGTGCCAGCCAGCCACCGACAGTAGAACCGGGATAACTTGATGGATAGAGATTTACCGTTAGCCCTTCTTTAGTCAGCGCCGCGTCAACTTTTTCCCAGACAATACCTGCCTGACAGGTGACCGTCAGCACCTGCTTATCTATGGATATAACTTTATTCAGACGGAAGAAATCAACAACGATACCTTGTTTGACAGGCAGGACCCCTCCATAACCGGAGGAAGCTTTCCCCCGTGGAGTAAGAGCAATATTGTTTTGTCTGGCCCAATTAACAAGACTTACAAGTTCTTCTTCGTTTTGGGGCTGAACAATAGCATCGGGAACAGTTTTACCGATAAGAGGCGCAATGAGCGACGGTATCGCCGCTATATCATGGCTGTATAATACACGTTCCACCTCATTAAAATTAGCGCGATTGCCAAACTTTTCTTCCAGATATACCTTTTGATTCTTATCCATAGAACACCTCCATCCCCGGTTAAAAACAACTACTGGTTGTCGCTCTAAGATAACGTTGCCAATCGCGGTCTTTTTTCTTCAGCTAATAAACATCCGGCGACACAATCATCCGAGCATTTGCCCTCACATGGTTCAATGTGAATTGTAATGACACAATCAGAGAATTTTTCCCGAATGCTCCGCTTCATTTCTTTGGTTATATTATGAGATGCTGCCACGGTCATTTTGGGACTAACTTTAATGTGGAATTCAACAAAACGAATATTACCGGCCCTGCGCGTTCGCAATTGATGAAACCCGTGAACAGCGGGTTTATGGCTGGTAATAATATCGTGAATCATGGCCTCTTCTTCCGCGGGCAATTTGACATCCATTAAATCGCGCAGAGCTTTAGAGGTTAAATTATACGCCGCGCCCAAAATAAATACAGCCACAAATATAGCGGCTGCAGGATCGAGCCAATGAATATTCAGTTCAGGAAAAATGAAATGAGCAATCCAGATTATGGCAAGGCTCAACATGACGCCTGCCGAGGTATAAACATCCGTGCGTAAATGCCAGGCATCAGCCTGCAGAGCGATAGATTCAGCTTCCTTGCCCACCTTAAAAAGCCTCTGGGAAACAATAAAATTGATGACCGTGGATGCAAGCATGACGGCAACCCCCCAGCCAGGTGATTCCACTGCTTGTGCAGAGCTTATTTTTTTTATTGCCTCAAAAATAATCCAGAACGCTGCCACAAAGATAAGTACTGCTTCCACCAAACCGGAGATGCTTTCGACTTTTCCATGCCCAAAGGGATGAACATCATCCGCGGGAATGCTGGATTTCTTGACCGAAAACATGGCAATAACTGCTGCCAGCAAATCCATGCTTGAATGAATGGCCTCCGAGATGATCGAGACCGAACCAATTAAAATACCTACAATCGCTTTAAATGCAACCAGTACCGAATTGGAGACAACCGACAATAAGGCGACATTCTCTTTACGCTGCTGTAATGATTTCAATTTAACTCTCCGGCATTTATTTCTAAGATTGTTTTTAATATATCATGCCTGCAATTATATTTCCTACAAATTTTGCGTTCGTTAACCTTGCTGATTTCCTTTGCAAGTTGGGAGATTTATGGTAGGAAAACCGCCTTATACCAATTCTAAATCGGCTAGAAACAATTATATGAACAATAACAAAAAAGCATTGCTTGCCCATTTTAAAAATGTGGTTTCCAAAGATTGGCAGGATTGGCGCTGGCAATTTAAGAACCGTATTACAAGTATAGCGCAATTAGAGCAAATTATCGGTAAAGTGTCAGCTCAGAAGTCAAGCGCGACCGCATCTGTTTACCCTCTGGCGATAACTCCCTACTATTTATCCCTTATTAATTTTGACACAAAAAATGATCCGATTCGCACTCAATGCGTTCCGGATATCCGCGAACTATCATCTTCTCAAGGCGCGCTTGTAGATCCCCTGGAAGAAGATGCACATATGCCCGTGGATAAACTTATACACCGTTATCCTGATCGTTGTCTGGCCATCGTTACCGAAATTTGCGCCACCTACTGCCGGCATTGCAATCGTAAACGTTCTTGTTTAAAATCTCCTAATATAAGCTTTAAAACAAGGCTGGCCAAAATGCTCCGTTATATTTCCGCATCACCACAGATTCGGGAGGTGATTATATCCGGCGGTGATCCTCTGACTTTTGATGATAACACTTTGGAAGGCATTCTATCATCTTTCAAAGCGATTCCTCATGTGGAAGTTTTGCGTATCGGCAGCCGCATTCCTGTTGTTATGCCCATGCGCATAACCAGAGATCTCTGCAAAATGCTCAAGCGCTACCGACCACTGTGGCTCAACACCCAGTTTAATCATCCGGCCGAGATCACTCCCGAATCTGCGCGCGCTTGCGAAATGCTACTTGCGGCAGGAATTCCCGTATCCAACCAGTCCGTCTTGCTCAAAGGAGTTAATGACACAAAGGATGTTATGCGTAATTTGTTCTATGGCCTGCAAAACATATCGGTCCGTCCTTATTACCTTTTTCACTGCGACCCGGTGAAAGGTTGTGAACATTTCCGTACCAAAATTGATTCCGGCATGAAGATGATGGATGAAATCCGGCGGCAATGCTCAGGGCTTAGTCTTCCGCAATATGTCTTGGACGTTCCCGGAAACACAGCAAAGATCCCGTTAAACGTAATGTCCGAGGCTATAAAAAATGATTTAAAAAAACATCAACATTTTTTTGACAAGTTTGAATAAATAGATTAGTAAGAACACAAGTAAATATAAAATCCTGATTATAAGGATGAGGAGAAAAACTTTTTATGTACACCGCCAGTGATTTGAAAAAAGGGTTACGTGTGAAAATTGATAATGAGCCATATATAATTACAGAATTCAATTTTGTAAAACCGGGCAAAGGACAGGCTCTTTACCGCTCCAAACTGAAAAATATGGTCACAGGAAGTCAGTTTGAACGCACTTTCCGTTCCGTTGACACATTTGAACCTGCCGATTTAAGAGAAAAAAAAATGCAATATTTATATAAGGAGGGTGATAAATATTGCTTCATGGACAGTGAAAACTACGAGCAGGTTTATCTGACAGAAGTTCAAGTAGGCGATTCCAGAAACTTCTTGATTGATAACATTGAAGCAGAAATTTTGCTTTTTGAAGACAAGCCCATTGGCATAAGCCTGCCCAATTTTGTTGATCTGATCGTGACTGAAGCTGAACCATGGGCCAAAGGCGATACAGTATCCGGTGCCACCAAACCGGTTAAGGTGCAAACGGGATATACGATCTTCGTGCCGACTTTCGTCACCGAAGGAGAAAAAATCAGGATTGACACGCGTACCGGGGAATACCTGACCCGTGTCAAAGGCTGACAGCATTTGAGTTCATTCCATCTCGATGATAATTTTGATCTGACGCGTAAGACTCAAGCTTTGGGCCTGCGCGCCAAACTAATCCAAAATATCCGGCTCTTCTTTATCCAACATAATTTTCTGGAAGTAGAAACACCTCTAAGAATCCCCGCGCCCGCGCCGGAAGAGCATATTGAAGCCATTACCTCCGGCGATTGTTTTTTGCAGACCTCGCCGGAGCTCTGCATGAAACGGCTTTTAGCCGCGGGCTACCCACGAATATTTCAAATCAGCAAATGCTTTCGCGCGGCGGAAAGAGGCAGCAGACACCTGCCGGAATTTACCATGTTGGAATGGTATGTCGCGCAATTCGACTATTCTCAGCTCATGGATCAATGCGAGACAATGCTCATCGCCTTATTAAAGATCATGGGACACGACCAAGACATCATCTGGCAAAGCAGAAAAATAAGCCTGACGTCTCCCTGGGGAAGAATCACCGTCGCGGACGCCTTTTCCCAATACGCGAAGGTAAGCTTGCAGGAAGCCATGCATCAGGACAAGTTTGATGAAATTATGGTTGAGTATATTGAACCGCGCCTGGGTACCGACCGTCCAACTTTTATTTACGATTATCCGGCAAAACTGGCCGCCCTGGCTAAAATAAAAAAAAGTGATCCAAATGTGGCCGAACGCTTTGAATTATATATCGGCGGCTTGGAACTGGCCAATGGCTTTTCGGAACTGACTGATGCGCGTGAGCAAAGACACCGATTTGAAGAAGCGTCTGAGGCGCGCGCCGCGAAAAACTGGGCGCGCTATCCCCTGCCTGAAAAATTTCTAACAGCGTTGGAACACCTGCCGCCTTGCGCCGGCATCGCCCTGGGCATCGACCGCCTGGCCATGATCCTGGCGAATACCGATAAAATAGATGACGTTGTCGCCTTCCCGCCGGAAACACTTTGAAATATTGATAAAAATACGGCACTAACCAGCAACTTGTCAGAACATGGAAACTGGTTTCTCCTGTCAATAAAAAATGACTGCGGCATCTCAAAATCGACGTTGACGAAAATACTTTTGTATGTTTGACATATGCGGCATTGCCTATAACATAAAATATATTTGCCCTGAAGTATCAGGAACATAATGATTGTGTCCAATGGCTAAAAAACTATAATATGATAAATCCTTTATTAAATTTTCTAAAAAAGTATGTTCCCCTTCGCGTGGGTTTAACCAATCTGGCTCTAGTCATTACGCAGTTGTTCTATCTTTTGCGCTTTACTGGAAAAGAAGGGCTGCCTAACCTGACGTTTTCCGCGTCTGATATATTCATATTGCTATATAGCTTCATTACACTCAATATTTTAATTCAGCTGATAAATGTTATTACCAGCAATAGCCGAAAGCTCTGGTTTACGGCTTCAATTATACTTCTGTTCCTGTATAATATTCTTTTCTCTTATCAATACCGTGTGAAAAGCAGTTTTGATTTCGCGGTTATCAGGGATAACCTATCGGACATCTTTTATTCAAAATCAATTATTACAATTGTGAGCGACATAGGTTTACTTGAACTTTCCTTTGCCCTCGCGTTTAGTATTCTTTTTATTGTTCTTGAATACAAAAAGAAACTTGTATCGCGTCAGCGTCAGGACAAGCCTTTACTGCCTAAATTTGTCTTCATGGCAACCCTTTATGCGGCTGTCATCATCGTTCCGCTTACTACAAATGATCAAATGACGTGTTTTTTCAAATCAGTATATTCCTATTACTTTCAGAATATCACCCCCGATGTAACATACCACCCCAGTACGTATCCGCTGATTAAAAAAGGGAATGCATCATTCGCGGCCGTGTCCGCAGCGCCTGTTCCATCAGGCCGCCCCAACGTATTCATTATAATGATTGAGTCATTTAACGCCAATTTCGTTGAAACAAGGTCCCCCGAAGGAATCGAATATACACCCGTGTTCAATTCGCACATTAAGGAAGGCCTTTACGTGGAGAAGTTTTATGGCAATTCCATTCAAACATGCAAGGGCCAACTCGCCGTCTTTTTCTCGATGATTCCAAGCTTCAAAGGGAAGGTGTTTGTAGATTATTCGGATACAAAATTTTATTCTCTGCCGCAAATGATGCGCGACAACGGTTATACGACCATATTCTTTCAGGGCTACGCAGACATCAATTTTGATAACACGCATAATTTTCTGGGGAAGAACGGGTTTTCGTATGTGGAATCAGTGCAGCCGATGCTTCGCCCGGAGGATAAAGAACACCTCTGGGGATGGGGAGTGCAGGATGACGTTTTATACAAGCATTTCTTCGAACGGTTGGACAGGATCAATACCCAGCAAAAGGATAAGGCGCCATTTTTTGCGGGCATTGCAACAATCAGTAACCATATGATGTTCAATTACGTCCCCCCTCACCTGCGCAAATTATACCCGCAGCCTCAATCGTGGAAAGAGTGGTACGCCAATTCCATCAATTTTTCGGACAGCTGTCTCGCGCAGTTTTTCAAGGAGCTGGAGTCCAGGAAGTATCTGGAAAACAGTATCGTGATCATTACGGGCGACCACAGTTTCCCGATGGGTGAGCACGGCATTTACCATAATGAAGCAAGTTTTTTTGATGAGTTCTTCCGGACGCCGTTTCTGATGATATGGAAAAACCGTTTATCTGCCGAAAGAATTAAAAGCATTCCCTATTGCCAGCTGGATATTGCTCCGTCTATTGTTGATCTCACTCAGGTGAAATCAGAGCGGAACCATTTTGAGGGAGTGTCCATGTATGGCGTAAGAAAAATCCATCCTATATACCTGATCCAGCCCTACAACGGAGGGTATATTGCCGTGCTGAATTATCCTTACAAATACATCAAGCCGCTCAAAAACGCAGGAAAGCGTGAAATGCTGTTCCGGCTGGACCGCGATCCGAAAGAAACCCTTAATCTCATAGACTACACGGAAAACGCAACAAAGCTGAAGACCCTTCAGGACAAATTACAGTTTATTTACCTAAACCAGATGCCTGCTGAGCATAATGAAGTCTGGCTGCCGGCGCAATGAAATCCGCCTGCCTAAAAATATTCAATGCCTTAATGCCGGATTCCACAACAGGCATAAACTTTCTATCGCGCCTTCTTTGGGGGATCAGCAACTTTTTTAAGTAACCAGGCCATGTTTTGTCCCAGAGTTTTCATGGTTTGCAAACCTTCTTCATCCTGAAGAACTTCCCCGATATCTCTGCCCATACCGACACTCCAGTAGCTGGAACCGGGCATGACCATTTGCATGTAATGCAGAAATAAATTCATGCCGGAGAAAGCGGGAATGGCACCGGCGCGGCGTACGGCGACAACACTGGCACCTACTTTGCGCTTCAGCATATAATCGTTCGCCCGGGCGACAAATCCGCAGCGCTCGATTACCGCCCGCATATTGGCCGTGACATCGGAAAAATAAGTGGGTGATCCCAGCAGGATGCCGTCGGCTTCAACCATCTTATCCAGAATATCATTGAGCATGTCCGATTTGACCACACAGTGTTTATCGGCATTCTCAAAGCACTTGTAGCAGGCCCGGCAACCATTGATCGTTTTTCCACCCAACTGGATCAGTTCTGTTTCCATGCCCTCGGCTTTCAGTTCCTCCAAAACCGTACCCAGCAATATGGCTGTATTGCCATCTTTGCGGGCGCTGGCGTTTAACGCGAACACTTTCATAAAAAGACCTCCTCTATTTCTTATTCTTTAAGTAAGTTCAAATGTAGTACCTCTAACTATTTTTTTCAACTGTTCGTTTCGGATAATGCAAACTATCCCTTGACATGCAAAAAACGCACACTTATAGTCGCAATCATCAAAGGCAATATCACATAAATAAATCTTACGGAGGCATTCATGAAAGGAAATTGGTTAGGAAAGGTAGTAGCGGGGGTGGCTATTGCCTGTCTGGCGATACCACTTACAGTACTTGGAGCAAACAGTGCGGAGTTGACTCAAAACTCCCGGCAGCAACAGGCGCTGACAACCGGCACGGCGGCTTCAAGAGCGGCAATGGAAGCCGACCGGCAGAAAGAGCGGCAGGAAAGGATGGCGCTCCTCGCCAAGAAGTTCACGCTGCTCAAAGAGCGTAGCGCCCTCATCAAGCAGGGGAATAAGGACGCACTGGCCGCCAACAGCGCCCAACTTAAATCCGTTGATGCCTCACTTATAAACATGAAAAAAGGAGGGGCCAAATAATGAAAATAATTAAAATACTCACTCTTATCGTAGTTCTGGCATTCCTCTATGCCTGTGGCAGCAGCACCGATACCATCTATGTTAACGGTTCCTCTCGCACGCCCTATTCCGGCCCCACGCCTCCTGCCGGCGATCCCGGCACATCCACCTTTATAGCAAATGGCGGTCACTGCACCACCAATGACGAGTGCGGAGGCGGTAATGGCGGCAGCATTGGAGGTTATGGTGGTGGTGTTGGAGACATCTGGTTTACTACCAGCGGGAGCGTGGAAATCAGCGTTACGGTTCCGACAGTTACCCCCGCTTATGGTAGCAACCAGTTAACCATCAGCACTGATACAGTAGTCCTTCTTGACCCGGCAGTACCCGCTGCCGGCGATGTTTATCTTAAGAGTTCTGATTCAAATGTGTATTACTACGACACCAGTGAACATATCGCCTCGGGACTTAAAGTTCAGCCCGGCAAAACACTGACTTTACCTGCAAATTTTTATGGAACCCAAACACAAATTTCCCTGACCAATGCCATCGTTATCAACGGAACGGTCAAACCGCTTCTTGACGGGGTGAGTCTCGACATCAGAAGCACCGATGGGACAGCAGGTCTGATTCAGATAGGAACTGTCGGCGTTGTAACAACAAAATCGGCCACGGCCAGCACCAATGGCGCAGGCATCTATCTGTATAGCGCCGGAGTTACCATCAATGCGGGGACTATTGATGCCAGCGGCAGCGACGGAACTACGGAGAACGGCGGTAATGCTGCTTATAGTATTTACTTCAAAGGTGCTACCGGCGGTTACAATACCGGTTACATCTTGGGCAAAGGGGGATCATCGACGGCTGGCGCGGGTGGAAGCGGTAGCTATGTTTATCTCTATGCTTACACTGGAACCCTTTTTAATTCCGGCATCATCGACAACAGCGGCGGCACCGGTGCAACGACTGGTGGAGCAAGGGGCTATGACTTACAACTCATTGCCGGTTATAATGATATGACATATATAGAAACAAGCGGAAGTGTTTTTGCCAGCGGATCTCTAACGAGCAACAGCGGTAACAGCGGTACCGGCGTAGGTGGCGGCGGTAGCGGATACGGCGGAAACATTTACCTCGAAAGCTACGGCGGCAAGACCTGGAGCAATGCTACCATCAGTAGCAAGGGTGGTAATTCAATCGCGAGTAGCGGTGGCGGCGGGGGTGGCTTAAACATAGAAGCCTATGATAGCAACGGCAGCGGCGGCTATGGTGGTGCCTTTGTGGCATCCGAAGGAATCCAACTCGGTGGCAATATCGACCTGTCGGGCGGCAACGGAGCAACCGGTGGTGGGAGTGGTGGTAATGCTTCGTTTCAAGTCGGAAGTGGGGCGGAAATTGCTCTGTCGTATATGATGACGGGCCCAAGCATATGGTTAAAGGGCTTTAAAAATATTAGCCTGAATGGTGGAGCAGGCACCACAGCAGGCGGTTCTGGCGGAGGGATGATGGTCGCGTCGATACCTCTTTGGATGATCGATGTTGTTGGTTATGCCGGAAGAGCGCCTTGCGGTGCAATCTTCAATCAGGTCCCGATTTCAGTCAGAGGCGGAGACGCAGACACGACTACCGGCACAGGCGGACAGGGCGGAAGTATGATATTCACCCATTTGATGGCTATGTCGTTTCCTCCCAGTACGACCATCAGCAACAGCGGCGACCTTGATGTTTCCGGTGGCGTAGGCAACATCGGCGGCAATAGTGGTTTTCTTGCTGTAGCGAGCATCGGCGAACTGACCAACAGCGGCACCATTACTGCCAGGGGCGGAGCAGGCACCACAACAGGTGGAAATGGCGCCACCCCCACGCAAATATCACAAACATCTACATTTCCAGTTGGCGTTTACTTGTGGGCTGCGGGTGATATTACGAATAGTGGAGTAATTAACGCATCGGGTGGAACAGCCACCACCACCGGTGGTAATGGCGGTGAAATTGCGCTTGAGGCCGGCGGAAAAATACGCAATAGCGCGAGTATAGCCGTCGCGGGCGGAGCAGCCACCACAACCGGTGGGAATGGCGGCAGGATTTTCCTTACATCTGAAACGCCGCCGACGTCCAATTCCGGCACCCTCTCCGTAACAGGGGGAACAGGCGCCACGCCTGGAACTAACGGCAGTACCTCAATCGATTAATGATCCGTTTATCCGGTTGACGGAGGATCATTTTTTTTTAATCTGGGGGGCAGTTAATGCCCCCCTTTTTTGTTAGGCATTAATTTTCACCATCAGAGCCAACCCGAGCACCACCACCCTATCTTAGACAATCGTCCTTGACCATGCCTCCGGCAATGGTGTATAAGCATCTACAATTTCAATATATAAGGCGACCAACATGGAAACAATCGTCATCGTCATGCCCACATACAACGAGTCCTCATGCATCTCCGAAATGATTGACACCTTAATGAAGGTAACATTCCCCGGGGTGCGGGCGGATATGCACCTCCTGATCGTGGACGACTCTTCACCCGATGGGACCGGACAAATAGTTAAAGATAAAATGAGCATCTATCCCCATCTCCATCTGCTGACAGGTAAGAAAGAAGGATTGGGATGGGCATACGTCCGCGGACACGTCCATGCCATGAAGGAATTGCATGCCGACGCGGTGATTGAAATGGACGCGGATTTTCAGCACGACCCGGTATATATTCCCGGGATGGTGCAACGGTTCCAGGCCGGCTTCGATTATGTCATCGGGTCACGTTACACGGAAGGTGGCGGTGTTCCTGCCACATGGCCATGGCAGCGGAAACTCTTCAGCAGCATGGGAAACAGACTGGCGCGTTTCGTTCTGAAAACGCCCGACATCCGCGATCTGACCACCGGCTTCCGCCTCACCCGGGTGAAAGGAATTCTCGATCAGATCGCCCTTGACAAACTGATGGCTCTTGACCGGTTTGCCTTCAAAATTGATCTTCTCTACCAAACGGTTTGCCTCTCCCGACGAGTCTGCGAGCTGCCTATCCAATTTAAGAACAGGGCGGCAGGGGAAACGAAATTTTCCCTGCAAGAGGTTATGGCCACCTTGAGAGTCCTTATTTGCCTTCGGATGAAAAAACCGCAACGAGGCACCTGCTATGAAAAAAAGTAGGAAAAAAGAGCTGGTGATGAAGTCCCGGAAGCCCGTACAAAATTTGTCCTTTGTCGAGGCAAATATCCATTTTCTTCTGCCGGCAATTCTCCTGGGAGCGCTTCTTATTCGCGTCTTTGCCTTTTCGGACTTTTCCCACAGTCTTTATGGAGACTTTCTCATCTGGGATGAACGGGTATATCAGGACTGGGCAACGCATATCCTGAAGGGAAACTCTTTTGTCGTCCATGATTTCAGCCCTCTGCCCGCCTATCTTATGGCAGGCGTATACTGGCTGTTCGGCATGAATCCGGATTATGTCCGCACGGTCAATATGGTTCTCGGTATCTTCACCTGTCTTTTTATTTATTTTATCGGCCGCGATTTGGCCAACAGGGCCATCGGCCTTCTCGCCTGTCTGATTGCCTCCCTGTACAAACCCTTTATTTTTTTCAGCATCACGCTCCTGAAAGAATCGCTCGGACTTTTCCTATTTTCCGCCACGATTTACCTTTTCATCTCCCTGATGAAGAATATTGATTCTCCACCGGTCACAAAGGGAATTCAAAAAGAAGGGCAGGGGCAAAGAAGCAGGCCATGTTTGCGGTACGCCGGGAAAATTCTTCTTCTGGGCATAACCGCCGGTTTATTGATTAATGTTCGCCAGAACTGCAACGTCCTGCTGCCGGTTTTTCTGTTCTTTATCCTCTGGATGATTTACAAAAAAGCATTTTCCTTTCCCAGGATGGCCCTGACAGTAGCCGCATATCTGCTGGGAATCTTCTTCGCCCTTTCTCCCTTTCTGATCAGGAACTATTACGCGACAGGCGAATTCACGGCTTCACCGGCTGGAGGATTTAATCTCTATCTCGCGAACAACATGGAAAATCCCTACCCGTACTATCGCCCGGTTTCTTTCGCCACATCCGTCCCCGCAGGACAGGCTACTCAGTTCATCATCGAGGCCAGCCGCAGGGTGGGTAAAAAACTGTCCCCGGGGGAGGCCTCATCATTTTGGACACGGGAAGTGATCCAGATCGCCCGGGAACACCCCGGGGCAATGGCCTGGAAGCTCTGGCAGAAAACCCTCGTTTTCTTCAACCAGTTTGAAGCAGAAGACAACTATGATCTAGGCTTTATCAGCCGGTTCATCCCCTTCTTCCGCCTGCCCTTTTTCGCTTTCTGGTTTATCTTTCCTCTCGGCATGGCCTGGATGATCCTGTCCATTCGAAAATCGGAACAGACTCTGGCGCTCAATGTTGTTTTTCTGATTTATGCCCTAACGCTCATCGCGTTTTTCTCCAATATGCGGATCCGGGCACCCCTTCTGGTTATCCTGATCCCCTATGCGGCTATGGGATTGGTAACGGTTTTTAATATCTTGAAGAAAAAGATCCCACCGGCAGATGGAAAACCTTACCTGATTGTTTTCGCCATATTGACCATAATCGCGTTTTTGCCGGTGACAGGGACGGGTGACCTGAGCGGTCATTACAATACCCACGCCATAAACCTGGATTTCAAAGGATTCAGGAGTGAAGCCATCAAGTATTGGCAGGAATCATCCGCCATGAAAAGGCCCTATTCGGCCTACGCTAACCTCGCGCTGGCTTCAAAATATTACCAGAGAAACGATTATATCAATGGGAACTTATGCCTGGAACAAGTTCCCGATGATTCTTTTGCCGCTTCTCGAAAATATGAACTTTTGGGAGACGCATGGGGCAAACAGGGAAAGTTCAATCAGGCTATCCTGGCTTATGAAAAATCCCTGCAGATTAATTCGGGGCAGATCCAGGTGAGAACGAAGCTGATTGGCCTCTATGAAGTTTCCGACCCGCAGAAGGCACAGCAGCAAAAGGCATACCTCTCCTATATCCAGTCTTTTTATTAGGGAGACCCAAGTTTCAGAAACGAAGTGTACCCTGAAGGGCATCTGCGACACTGAAACTTGCTAGTCAAACTATCCCGCGTAAGCGGTGGTAGAAAGGAAAATGGAAAGACCGGGGCTGGATCATGGGATAAAGCAAAAATATTCCTTGACAACCAAAAACGGCTCTCCTATGCTTCGACCCGTCGAAAGCAATACCTTATCCAACATAAAAAACCGGGAGAGTTAACATGAAACGTTATTCAGTAAAAACTATCTTTATTTTCACAATCACGATGTTCTGCGCGACATTCTTTCCCATGAACAATTATGCGGGGGAGCCGGTACAAGGCTTTGCCGATATCCACACTCACCAGATGGCAGAATATTCCTTTGCCGGTGCATGGATATACGGAAGTCACAAGGGGCCATTAGACGAATCCCTTCACCAATGCACAGGCGGGAGCATTTGGGGAGGCGACCATGCCCGGACCAATTTCGGAGTGTTGAATGAATTTCTGGGCCAGATTCCTGGTACATGGGGCGATACGGGAGTGCATTTTGGTAAAAAATATGGATACCCCTTTTATACTGGTTGGCCCAGATGGGACACCATCGCCCACCAGCAAATGCCGGAAGATTATCTCAAACATGCCCATGAAAATGGCCTGAACCTCTATGTCATGTCCGCAGTTGACTTCAAACCATTGTGCGATACCATGCCCAAAAAAAACATGAAACCCGGTTTGAAATGTAATGAGATGTCCAGCGTGGATGTACAACTCCAGGCAGCCAAGGATTTTGCCGCGCAGAGGGACTGGGTAAAGATTGCCCGTAGTCCGGAGGAAGCGCGGAACATTATCAATTCCGGCAAACTGGCGATGATTCTCGCCATCGAGGTCACTGACCTGTTTGATAATGATGATTGGCAGAAACGGCTCGATTATTATTACTCCATAGGTGTCCGGTCAATTCAGTTAGGCCATCAACTCAACAACAGGTTCACCGGTGTCGCGCCACACCATTGGATATTCAAAGTGTTCCAGTTTTTGAGGAATGCAGGTATAGGTGATCCTAGACTTGACGATTACATTTACCTTGTAACCAACGGCAAAAAGAACCCACACGGATTGACTACGGAAGGAAGAGCGTTGGTAGAGGCAATGATGGACAAAAATATGATTATTGATATTTCCCACATGTCAGAAGTAGCCGTTAGGGATCTTTATGCAATCGCCAAGGCCAGAAACTATTACCCCATGGTTCTCTCCCACGGACATCTGCGAGCAATCATGATGGGAGAAAAGCAGTTAGAGGAAAAAACAACCCCTAATGAATTTATCAAGTATATTAAGGAAACAGGCGGCATGATCGGGTTGAGGACTGGGCCAGATCAGGTCAAAACCTACCCTGATTCCGTGGTGCCGAATGACTGTGACGGCTCCACCAAATCTTTTGCACAAGCCTATCAGTATGGCACCAGCGGCCTAAAGGTCAACATCGCCTTTGCGAGCGATTTCGGCGGCTTTATCCAGCAACTCCGCCCGCGGTTCGGGCCAAAAGGAGAGACCTGTGGCGCCTCAAACAATGACAGCATTGTTAAGAGCCAGACTGCGAAGCAAACTAATCGCCTAGGCTCGCCCTTGGATTACCAGGGATTCGGACATATCGGTCTGGAAGGAGACATCATCACAGAGTTGCAACACTTCGGTGTGAACACGTCAGGTTTGGAAAACTCTGCCGAGGCTCTTATACAGGTCTGGGAAAGATGTGGTGATAAAAACCGCACCGGACCTCTTCCTACCAGCGATATGATACTAATACCTGAAGAACACTAAATTAAATCATAATTTTCTCTTGTTTAGGGAATCATTTTTTTATCTGGGGGGCTATTAATGCCCCCTTTTTTTGAAAGCACTCGTCACCACCTGAGCCAGCCCGAGTTTTGAGAATGTACAGCAGGGAACTATTTTTTCAGGAATGAAATAACTTCCTGCACATCCGGCAATTGCTTGATCGGATAGACCTTGACAAATATTGCCACTCTCTGCTCATCAAGGACGATGTTGGCGCGTTCCGATATGCCAAACTGTTCGATAAAGATTCCCAACCGCGAGGCTAGACCTCCGTGCGGCCAGAAATCAGCCAGTAAATCAAGCTTAGCAATACCAAGGCTTTCCGCCCACGCCTTTTTACAAGGTACGGAATCGACGGAAATTCCCAACGGCATCGTATTGCAATCCTGAAAAGCCTGATAATTAACTTCCAGCGATTGCATTTGCTGCGAGCAGACAGGCGTCCAAGCCAGTGGATGAAAAGACAATAATATTTTCCCTCCCGCAAGTCCGGTGGTGTTGAACGCAATGTCTTTATGGTTTTTTAAAGTAAAATCTCCGAAATTATCGCCGATTTTTATTCTGGTCATCTTTCCCTCCTGATTATTGATTACGACAGTTCCCTCTTTTATACGCGTTCCCTCTTGTCACCTCGTGTGACCCTATAGTGACCTTTAGGTTATTTAGGTTATTAGGTGATCAGGATAAAGATGGTCGGGGGGAATTTTACACAACGCCATAAAAATCCCCTTAGTATCCCCATTTATTCGGAAAAGATACACAGTGCAAGGACTTTCCCTTATGGAGAGATTCTAAACATTTGTTGCAGGATATGCATTTTGGTTTTTTATCCGGGTATTTTGCCCACTGACCAATGAGAGCCGGTTCGGCAATTAAAGGACGGCACAGCGCGACAAAATCCGCCTCTTTGTTCCTGATGATCTCTTCCATTATCCCGAGAGTTCTGAAACCACCTACAGCTATGATTGGGATATCCACCTGAGCCTTGATCTCACGGCTCCACGAACGAAAGAAGGCTTCTTTACTTAATTTATTGATCTTTGTTTTATATTCCGTGCCTGAATATTTTTTCCCTCTTACACCGGAACTGATCTCGAGCGCGTCAAAACCCAGATCGGCCAGCATCTTCGCGGCCTGGATCCCTTCGCGAAACTCCAGCCCTCCGGCAAAGCCATCTTCAACACCCAGTTTGATCAGTATCGGGTATTCATCTCCAACATTACGGCGCATGGATTTGTATATCTCCCGATGCAAGCGCAACCTGTTTTCCAGATTTCCACCCCATTTGTCGCTCCTTCTATTCGTATATGGTGAAAGAAATTGACTGGGCAGGTAACCATGTGCACCATGAATTTGCACGGCATCAAATCCGGCCTTTCTGGCCCGTCCTGCTCCTTCACCAAAGGCGTTAATCACTTCCTCAATCTCTGCTTCTGTTATCTCGCGATAATTACCTTTATAGTAAGGATCGTCCGCGATTACAGAAGGGGCAAGGGGCAATTGATTTTTTGTCTTAACGTAGCGCGCTTCTCTGCCACCATGGAACAGCTGGATGGCAATTCTTGCGCCATGTTTATGGGCAGCTTTAGTTAATTTCTGCATGCCGGAAATAAATTCATCATGGGCAAGTGAATTCATGTAAGGTGAAATTTGCCCCGATGGGTGAACATAGGTGATTGCATGAATAATGAGACCCACGCCACCTTCGGCCAAAGAGGATATCAGGCCGATTTGACGCTCCGAAACATGACCGCTTAACTTCGCCAAACCATCATAGGTGGCCGACCGGACAAACCTGTTTTTGAGTTGTAAATTTTTTATTTGGCCAGGCTGGAATAATATGGTCATCAATATTTCCGTTTGAAAATAAGCAGGGAACAGTTTCGCCTGTTCCCTGCAATGATTATATCGCTTTGTGCTTTAACCAAAATTATTTTTTCCCGTAGCCTATCGTCCTTGCCGCTTCGGCAATGGCATCCAGAACGGCAGGATCATCAATGGTTGAAGGGACAACATATTCTTTGCCATCAACAATTTTACGCATCGTGCTGCGCAGGGTTTTGCCGGAACGGGTTTTGGGCAGTGCCTTCACCACGGCAGCTTCTTTGAAACATGCAAGCGCGCCCAATTCATTCCTAACCATTTGCACCAGTTCTTTGATTATTTCTTCAGGCTTTCGATCCACACCGGCTTTTAAAACTACAAAACCAACGGGAACCTGACCTTTTAACTGATCGTCGGCGCCAAAAACAGCGCACTCGGCAACATCCTTGTGTTTAGATACGATCTCTTCCATAGAACCGGTGGAAAGTCTGTGGCCGGCCACGTTAATAACATCGTCAATACGTCCCATGATATAGACGTAGCCATCCTTGTCGAAGCGTCCTCCATCACCGGTAACATAGTAACCCGGCCTCTCCGTGACATATTCAAGATAACGTTGATCATCTTTCCAGAGAGTGGGCAGGCAGCCGGGCGGAAGCGGCAGCTTGATTACAACAGATCCTTCTTCGCCATTGGGTAACTGATTACCATCCGCATCCAGTATTTGAATATCATATCCGGGCACAGGCTTGGTCGGTGATCCTGCTTTGATGGGAAAGGGCTCAATACCCATACAGTTAGCGGCGATGGGCCAGCCTGTTTCTGTCTGCCACCAATGATCAACAACAGGAATTTTCAGCATGTCAGTCGCCCAATGATATGTATCCGGATCAAGACGCTCACCGGCGAGGAATAAATATCTTAAACAGGCGATGTTGTATTTCTTCAGATAATCACCACTGGGATCTTCCTTTTTAATCGCCCGGAATGCCGTCGGTGCTGTGAAAAGGATGGAAACTCCATGCTGGGAAATAACCCGCCAGAAAGCGCCTGGATCCGGTGTTCCCACAGGCTTTCCCTCGTAGAGAATTGTAGTACAACCGTAAAGAAGGGGCGCGTAAACAATATAGGAGTGACCGACTACCCAGCCAACATCGGACGCCGCCCAGAAGACATCACCGGGCTTGGCATCGTAGATGTATTTCATTGACCATTTCAGGGCTACGGCATGGCCGCCATTATCCCGCATGACGCCCTTCGGTTTTCCGGTTGTTCCGGAAGTGTAAAGAATATAAAGAGGATCTGTTGCCTTCACGGAAACGCAGGGTGCTGCCTGGGCATCTTTAACAAACGCAGCCCAATCCAGATCACGGTCGGAAGTAAGTTCCGCTTGAGTCTGCGGACGCTGAAAAATAATACACTTTTCCGGTTTATGACTGGCCAGTCCGATCGCACCATCTAGCAGCGGCTTATATGCCAATACTTTCTTTCCCTCTATGCCGCAGGAAGCAGAAATTATAACTTTGGGTTTGGCGTCATCAATGCGGATGGCCAACTCATTCGGGGCAAATCCGCCAAAAACTACGGAGTGAACCGCGCCAATCCTGGCACACGATAGCATCGCCACAACAGCCTCGGGAATCATGGGCATGTAGATGATAACTGTATCGCCTTTTTTAACACCGATTCCGGCAAGCGCTCCTGCAAACTTCGCCACCTGATCCAGCAGTTCACCGTAAGAGATTTTCTTTACAGTATCGGTTACCGGACTGTCATAAATGATCGCTGCCTGATCATTCCTTCCGGCTTCAACCTGATAGTCCAGGGCATTGTAGCAGGTATTTAACTGGCCGCCGGCAAACCACTTGTAAAATGGTTTTTTACTGTCATCGAGAACTTTATCCCATTTCTTGGTCCACTGGATTTCCTCGGCTGCCTTTCCCCAGAAAACATCCGGCTGGTTGATGGATTGTTCGTAAACATCCTTATAGTTTAGCAAATTCGACATTTTTCCTCCTTGCGCTGGTAGATTATCTAACAATAATTTTTAGTGAGTAATAATTAAAATGGTATTAAACTTTTCCCTTTTCTTTCAAATCCGTCGCGGACATGAAAGGAATTACCAATTCGTAAACCCCCTCGGAAACAACCGCCTTAATGGGAAACGGCGCCTTTTCATACACTTTTAACATTGATTTATTATCTGCCAGAACATCTGCGGTAAATTCAACAATGCCTTCTTCGCGGGCAATGCGAATCAAAAGATCAAAAAGATACGAAGCAATACCTTTGCCCTGATAGCTCTCATCAACAACAAACGCCGTATCCGCGCGTGGTTCATTATTTAATCGAACATAACGTGCCTCGGCAATAATTTTTTCCACGCCGGACTCCTCAACTGTGCCCACAATGGACATTGTATAACGGTAATCAACATTGACATATTCCTGCATCTTATTATGGGGCATTGTTTTAATGGGACTGAAATAACGGTAGTACACGGCCTGATCAGAAAACCGGTAGAACAACCGTCGCATATCATCTTCGTCGGATGGTTTAATCGCCCGGAAGCGAACGTTCAGACCATCTTTAAATGTATGGATGCGGGAAACTTTTTCCCGATAAAGGTGCCTTGAAGAGGCAAAAAATATCTGATCGGCATAAATCATCTTTGCTTCCTTGGCCTGCAAAACAAGTTCTGCCCGGTCATCGGGATGAGCGATCTCGATTAAGGCCTGCGCCCGTTGACGCATGGTCTTGCCCATAAGACGCGCCACTCCATATTCTGTCAAGACAAGATCCATCGATTCACGATTAGTGAACTGAAAAGGTAATTTATCGACGGATATTAAAATGTTCGGCTTCCCATTAAGATTACGGCTGGGAAGAGCAAATATGGTTCTGCCGTTACGAGAAAGCGTCGCGCCCATTAAGAGTTCCTGAACATTTCCTGGACCTGCCGTCAAGTTTCCCTTGCCTACATGAAGGGCAACATTACCAGTCAGATCAACTTTTCTGGCCGGAAGAAGAGCCACCATATTGTCATTTTGGCCAATGGTCTTCGGATCCATAATCAAGTCTTGGGGTTGAAATTCGACAAGGGGATTTTGATCCAGCCACTTCATCAGTTCCTCCGTACCCAAAGCATAGGAAACAGAAGATTTTCCGCGAAAGACCCCTTTCCTTCTGTTTGTTACCGCTCCGCTTTTCACCAGCTCCATCAGTGCGTCGGTAAAAAATGGTGAATGAACTCCAAGATGTTTTTTAGTAGCCAAAGTTTTCCCCAGCGCCTCATACAGGGGGCCAATACCGAAAGATATACAGCTTCCATCTTCCACAACGGAAGCCACATTTGCCGCAATTTTCAGATAAATGTCCGTAACCGGCCAACGGCCAAGATAAAGTGGAATATCTTCCGTTTCAATAAAGTAATTGAATTCATCCACATGAACCAATGTATCACCCATAGTCCGCGGGACTTTGGGGCTGATCTCCCCTATAATAAGTTTAGCCGATGCCATGGCTTGACGCTCCACATCCACTCCAACAAGATTCGCGTAACCATTTGGATCAGGCGGCGAAATCTGAATGACTGCCACATCAATGTTAATAGCGCCCGTTTTAAATAACCAGGCTATCCTCGAAAACCGGCTGGGAATTAAATCAACCCTTCCTTCACTGATGGCGTCCGAGGCAATCCATCCGGAGAAAAAAGTCTTCAGACGGAATTTTCGCGCGTATCTCTCATCAATAGCAATGGTATCACCAAGACTAACCAATTGGATTAATTCCAGATCCAGCAGATTTGTCTGTCTTGACGCCATCAAGCGCTTGACTAAAGTGCGCGGCTCAGCCATGCCCGTACCGAGAAATATACTCATGCCCGGTTCGATCATATCCAAAATCTTTTCCGGAGAAACAATTTTATCTTTCCACATAAATTTTATCTCTACTCGAACAATCCTTTATCACGGCGATACCAGTAATCCGGAAAAAGGCTGTATATAATTCTGGATATGGGTCCAATATATTCTGTCGTTCTTCTATCAAACTGGCAGGCCTGGATGATCATGTCCTTGATCGCGCTTTTATTGCCCGCTTCATTAAATATGTGGTTGGCACAGGAAAAAAGCGGGCTGTACATATTTTTCTTTTCTAAATACCTGCAAACATTTCTGATTGTATTAGGGCCTTCGGGAGTTCCATCAATTTTTTCCAAAACGCGCAAGTTGGTTTCGATGGGATTGCCGGTATATAGTTCATAAAAATATTTCCCATAGCGGTAATTCTTGCTGGCCATGGATGAAATAGTTACATACAAATCTCCCACACCTGCCTGGCTGTGAAAAGCTTGAAAACCTCCGCCTAAAATACGCGATAATGAACGGATTTCCACACCGGAGCGGGCGAATAAGGTGCCTGGAATAGAATCTCCCAGATCTAACGAATCCGCAAGCCCCTTAATGTTTGCCACAATATTTTTTAACGCGCCACAGGCTTCCACACCGACAATGTCAAAGTTGTAATAGGAATTTAACTCTTTTTGATTAACCTTTAACAAATCTTCCCTGATGATATTGGCAATACGCCTTTTACCGGCAACTGTTATGCATACAGGATTACCCAATGCAAGATCCATATCGAAAAACGGACCGCCAATGGAGACAATATCATATTTATGTTTAACGCTGTAAAGATTGTTATTAATCAGTTGCGAGGGAGTAATCAGTTCCTTGGAAATTTCATCGGAAATTAATCCTTTTATTGGAGAGATAAAGCATGTGTCCCCCGCCTTTTTATCAATCATTGGCTTTAGATAATTAAGCAGTTCCGGCAGGCGGTTCATGGTTACAGCTAAAACAATAAAGTCATTATTTTCCACTATATGTTCCAGATCGTTCGTGGCATAAACCTTCTGCGATAAACGGGGAACTTTTTTCATTCCGCCCGCGCGAGTGGCTAAATCTTCCGTCAAGTGGATGGGGTTTAAATGATCACTGTTTATTGCTTTACATACTTCCGCGTCATGATAATAAATGGCAACCCGCTTGTTATCGCGACCAAACTTATAGGCAAAGGAAGTGCCTAAACGTCCTGGCCCAATAATAGCTACTCTTGAGGTATCTAAATTAGAAATTATCATCAGTTATGCTCTTTATCATAATTTTAATTATTATACGGAATAAATATCCGGCTATCTAATTCTAATAATAGCTTTTTTATGAAAAAAATTAAACTAAATTTATTAACAAATTAGTTCTTTTTTCTTGTTGCATTATCAGCAAAGATTGTTTAGAAAATTAGCTAACTTAATATAAAAATGAATAACCTAACCGGGATGATGACTTTATGGTGAAATCCATTGTAACTCCTGAAGAAAATAAAATATTTTATGCCAGCGGAGCCATCAAAGAAAAAAAGTATTTACTTGAAGGAAAACTTACAGGTGAATACACTTCCTATTTTGATAACGGTCAGATTCTGGCCCAAATTAATTTCGCACACGGCAAGAAAAATGGTGTGGCGGTAACTTATTATCGTGAAGGGCAGATAAGAGAAAAAACTCATTTTACTAATGATAAAATGGATGGAATCTATACATCTTATTATGAAAACGGGCAAATCCGCGAAACTGAAAACTACAAGGATGGCAAACTCGATGGCATTTATCAAATTTACTATAAAACCGGCCAATTAAAAACCCAGGAGACTTTTAAAAACAATAAATTTGATGGCGAATACATCAGTTACTATAAAAACGGTCAAATTAAAGAAAAAGGATATTTCTCAAATGATAAACTTGGTGGGAATTATATCGCCTATTACAAAAATGGGAAAATTAAGGAAAAAGCCACTTACAAGAATGGAAATATCGTAGGCAAATTTCTCTCCTTTAACGAAGATGGTTCGGCGGCATCCGGAACAAGCTTTGATGATTCCGATAATACCGGAATATGGGAAGAAAAGGATGTTGCTGACTTGCTCCAGGATTTAAAACATTTCGACCAGAAAAATAAGTAAATTTTCAGGAAAAATCATTATGAAGATGAAAATGCTCATTCCTACTGATGGATCTGACAACGGCAACATCGCCCTGGAATATGGCCTTTATATCGCGTCAAAATTCGACGCGACCATAACCGGCCTTCATGTTATAGATGTGTATATGATTCAAGGACCAATAATTACTGATATTTCCGGCGCGGTGGGAATGCCGCCTTACGATGGTTTTTTTGAAGCCATTGAAACATCTCTCAATGAAAAAGCTCAGTTTATTTTAAATGATTTTCAGCAGCGCTGCCAAAAAAGTGGATTTGTTGCCAAAGTTAAAAAGACTATAGGCAAAATCGATCAAATAATCGTGGAAGAAGCTCAAAAAGCGGACGTGGTTTTAATGGCAAAAAAAGGAGAGCACTTTCATCTGAAAGAGGGCGGTCTTCTCGGTTCAGTTGCTGAAGCTGTTATTCGCAATTGCGGAAAACCGGTAATGGTGACACCAGAAAAATTTCACGAAATAGAGAGCATGGGCATTGCCTATGACGGAAGCGAACCTGCAAAAAAAGCTCTTAAATTATCATTAGAAATTTCCGATCAAGCCGCCTGGCCGCTGACAGTTGTAATTATCACCGCGGACGCTAAAAAGGCTGATAAGCTTTGTACGGAAGCAGAAGAGCTTGCGGGAAGATACAGTGCTGATTGCGAAATGATTGTCCTGCAGGGCAAAGAATCCGAAGAGATTCTCAAGTTTATCCGGGAGGGCTCGGTTGAATTAATGGTTATGGGGGCTTACGGGCATAATCGTCTGCACGAATTATTTCTGGGCAGTACTACTTCTAACGTTATCCGCAAAAGCTCTATACCCGTTCTGCTCACAAAATAATACTTTGCTTCACAATTTCGCCAAGCGTATCCATCAAATCGTATCTGGTCAAATCATATTGAATTGGTGTTATTGTGATGTAACCTTCCGCCAAAGCGGCAACATCGGTGTCTTTATTTTGTGCCTTTGACGAATATTCACCGGAAATCCAGTAATATGTATTTTCCCGCGGATCCACTCTTTTTTCAAAAGTCTCGATAATGTTGCTCTGGCCTTGACGGACTACACACACCCCCTTGATTTGTTCGGCAGGAAGACAGGGGATATTAACATTTATGGCGCTGCTTTTAATAATCGGATTGTTAATAATCAGCCGAACCATTTTGCGCGCGAATTTTGCCGCGTAAGTAAAATCAGCTTCCTTATGAGTATCAAGAGAAATGGCTAGTGCCGGTATGCCCATAATTAACGCTTCCGTTGCGGCAGATACAGTTCCTGAATAAATCACATTGATGCCGGCATTGGCGCCCCGATTAATACCGGAGACAACCAGATCCACCGGTTTTTCTGCTAATTCCTTAATGCCGATTTTAACGCAATCGGCAGGTGTTCCTAAAACGGCATAACCCAAAAAGCTGCCGTTTTTTATGGCACGCCGCACCATCAAAGGACGGGAAATTGTGATAGCATGCCCCACAGCGCTCTGTTCAATTTCCGGCGCGACAATCAAGCAATCCGCTTCCTGGGAAAGCTCTTCATAGAGAGCGCTTAAGCCTTTGGCATAAATGCCATCATCATTAGTCAACAATATTCGCATTTATTTACTACCTCTCATAACACAATATTTTATACCACTTCGATTTCAAAGAATAACAAGACGGCAAGGAGGGAGGCTCCGCAGGCGTATTACTAATACGTCGAGGAAACAGACGACGCAGCCAACACAGTTAGCCAAAGAAATCGAATTGGTATTACTTCACCTGTTCCAGTTTGCCGTTAATGACCTGCAGAATAAACGCAACTTTCTGAGAAACTCTATCGGCATCAAAAGATGTAACACCTGTTACCCCCTTGTAATTATCCATCTGAATTAAGGCGGAGGCGAAATCGCGGCGCGTTTGTATGTCATTTTTTTTAAGAACTTGAAAAATCATCCCGGCAGAATCATAAGCCAGCGCTTCAATAGATCCGGGCTCACGACCATACGTGGCATAATAAAAATCAACAAAATTGTTTGTTTCCGGATAATAGCTTAGCGTATAAAAACTGTCGGCAAAGACGGCCCCTTCCAGATATTCAGCGCCTTTCTTCAGCAAATCAGGAGAATTCCACAAGTTTGTTCCTAAAAGTTTAATACCCTTTACATCATAAAAAGCAAGCTGTTCGGCAATCATCTTTACCCGCAAAAAGGAATCAGGAATAAATAGAGCTTCAAAATTAACTGATAATGGAGCCTTAGCTTCTAACTTTTTTTTAGTATTAACGTTATCAGCAAAGACCAGCTTGTTGCCTGTAACTTTATTGATTTCTTCAGTAAAATCAGTTTGCGTCTTATCGTAAGGGACTGCTTTCTCCACCTTGCCGCCAATTCTTTCGGCTTCCTCCTGAAAAATCTTTACCATTTCCGTCCCATAACGATCCTTGGGATACAGGATAGAGAATATAGCGCAATTCATATTATCCAGAGCATATTTGGCGAGGGCTCTGATTTGTTGTGTCGGTGTTAAAAAATGTTGGAAAACATAATAGTTTTCCGCGGTCACGCCTTCTTTGGAAGTTATTAAAACCAGAGGCACCTTCCACTTTTCGGCCTCACGCGCGGCATCAGTAGCTTCGAGTGTACCGGCTACGGCAATAATCGCTATAACATTTTCATCATTGGCCAGACGCGCTATGGCTTCTTTTGCTCCTTCCGGCACTCCGCGTGAATCAGCGGCAATCACCTTCCATGGTGTTTTAGATGCCTGATCGAATATTCCCGCCGCAAGCAAGATTGCATCCAACGCCTTACTCCCTTCAACTGCATAAGCTCCGGATAAAGGCAGGACACACCCTACTGTATAGCGGTCGGCCTTTCCCAAAAGAGGCTTGACTAAAGGCGGCTCTACTTTTGGCACAGTTACTTCCGGTGGTTTTTCTTGCGGTGGCTGGATATCTTTTTGAGTTTTTGTTTCCACAGCGGAAGGAAGCTGCGCCGGTTTTTCTAAAATGCCTATTCTTGCACAGCTCATAAATAAAATAACCAGGAGCAAAATGGATACACTGATCAATATTCGGTTAATGCTCATTTTGCCTCCCTGATAATTGTCAGCATATAATTACGGGCGCGTTTGGCTAAATCAGGCCTCGAAAACATTATAGAAATTTCATTATTATACTTCAGGGCAGACTGTGTGAAATTATGGCTGCCCAGAATAACCACCCGCTCATCAATGACAACAAGCTTTGTATGAGTAGTAGTGCGCGGCGAATCGAAATATACTTTCACGCCCTTTTCTTCCAGAAGTTTTCCGGTCTGTCTATTTTGAGCGTTCAGTTCATCATTAAGTCTTCCGGTGGTTTCTAAGATAACTTTAACATCAACGCCTCTTTTCACCGCTTTGGCCAAATGCCCCAAAATGCGATCGGGATAACTGTTTTTGTGCACACCGGCTTTAAAAGAAAAGATCGACATGAAGATTTCGCTTTGCGCTTCGTCAATAGCCTTGATCAACGCAGGAAAATAATCTTCATTGGGCAGAAGTAACGCCGGGCATCCGGACTGATCATAGGAAATTGCACTTGGCTTTTCCGCGGAAAATGCTGACGATAATGACGCAACTACAAAAAGTAAGCCGCAGAGTGCGACAACAATATTTTGTTTGCACAGATTAAAGCTGCCCATAATTCCTCTGGATTTATTGTATAATATTTTTCTGCGCTGGTCGATACAAAAAAAGCCCGAAATCATATCTATGATTTCGGGCTTAAAAAAATTATACTAGGTCTCTATCAAATATCAAAAGGTTGATTTACCGGGCATAATACCAAGTAAGCTTTCAAAAATTCATATTTTAATGTTTGAAAGCAACTTGGTATTAATTTTCTATTTTACTTCTTCAAAGTCGGCATCGACTACATCATCATCCTTTTTACCTGAAGCCTGCCCGGCACCACCCGACCCAGCTCCGGCATCCGGTCCACCGGGACCACCCTGCCCGCCTTGGGCTGAAGCGGTCTTGGCGTACATAGCCTCCGCCAATTTATGTGAAAGATTCATTAACTCTTCTTGAGCTTTCTTAATGGCCTCAATGTCGTCGCCTTCCAGAGCTTTTTTCACTTTGCCTATTGCTTCTTCAATTTTGGCTTTCTCTGCCGCATCGACTTTATCGCCAAATTCTTTGACATTCTTCTCCACGCCGTAAACCAGAGAATCGGCGGAATTTCTTGTTTCGATTAACTCTTTCCGCTTTTTATCTTCTTCCGCGTGCTGTTCCGCATCGCGAACCAGCTTTTGGATTTCGGCCTCGCTCAAACCACTGGAAGCGGTAATTTTGATACTCTGCTCCTTGCCGGTACCAAGATCTTTGGCGCCAACATGCACGATGCCGTTGGCGTCAATATCAAAGGTAACTTCAATCTGCGGAATACCGCGCGATGCCGGCGGAATACCTACCAGCTCAAAGCGGCCTAAGGTTCTGTTATCGGCAGCCATCTGGCGCTCGCCTTGAAGAACATGAATGCTCACTGCCGGTTGATTATCAGCTGCCGTTGAGAAAATCTGGCTTTTCTTGCTTGGAATCGTCGTATTTTTCTCGATAAGTCTGGTCATGACTCCGCCTAAAGTTTCTATTCCTAAAGACAGAGGCGTGACATCCAACAACAATACGTCTTTTACATCTCCCGCCAGAACACCACCCTGAATGGCAGCGCCGACAGCCACAACTTCATCCGGATTTACGCCCTTGTGCGGCTCTTTACCGAATATCTCTTTCACCTTCTGCTGGACGCGCGGCATTCGAGTCATGCCGCCTACCAAAACGACCTCATCAATATCTTTTGTAGTTAAATTGGCATCTTTAATCGCGGTCTGACAAGGCCCGACAACTTTGTTGATTAACTCTTCCACAAGAGATTCTAATTTCGCTCTGGAGAGTTTAATGTTCATATGCTTGGGACCGGCAGCATCAGCGGTGATAAACGGCAAATTGATATCTGTTTCCATCGCGGTGGAAAGCTCCATTTTCGCTTTTTCCGCCGCTTCTTTCAGTCGTTGCAGAGCCATTTTGTCACTGCGCAGATCAATTCCCTGATCTTTCTTGAATTCAGCAACCAGAAAATCCATTACGCGCTGATCAAAATCCTCTCCGCCCAAATGCGTATCACCATTGGTGGATTTTACCTCGAAGACACCATCGCCTAATTCCAGAATCGATATATCAAATGTGCCTCCTCCTAAATCAAAGACGGCAATCTTTTCCTCCTTCTTCTTGTCCAAACCATAAGCAAGAGCCGCTGCTGTAGGCTCATTGATAATACGCAATACATTCAGCCCGGCAATCTTGCCTGCGTCCTTTGTTGCCTGCCTTTGCGAATCGTTAAAATATGCGGGAACAGTAATAACAGCGTCCGTTACTTTTTCTCCCAAATAGTCTTCCGCCGTTTGTTTCATCTTGGTTAAAATCATCGCCGATATTTCGGCCGGCGAGTAATTCTTGCCCCGCACAGTAACCTGTGCGTCGCTATTGGATGCTTCCGTTATTTTATAAGGAATAATTTTTATATCATACTGAACTTCCTTAGAGCTGTATTTTCTGCCGATCAGTCTTTTAACGGCATAAACGGTATTTTCCGAGTTTGTTATGGATTGCCTTTTGGCAACTTGACCCACCAGCCTCTCACCACTTTCTGTAATGGCCACGATAGAAGGTGTGGTACGATTGCCTTCCTGATTGGCTATAACAACAGGATCGCCCCCTTCCATTATAGCTACACAAGAATTTGTTGTTCCTAAATCAATTCCAATAATTTTTCCCATCTTTCTCCTCCTTATTATCCATTTATCTGCTTTTTATTCACACACATTATTTTCTTTATTCATCTTTTTACATATACAAACTTTTGACGGTCTCAAAAGCCGGCCGTTTAGTAAATAACCTTTTTGGACTTCGTTAACTACCTTGTTTTCATCATGTTCTTCGCTTTCAACTTGCATCATTGCTTCGTGAAAGTTAGGATCAAAATCAAGACCGACACTATCAATTTTCTCCACACCATGTTTTTTGAGGCAACTTAAAAGCTGTTCCTGAATCAGCTTAATGCCTTCCTTAAAAGCTTGAACATCGGAACTGTCCGCATGATCCAACGCTCTGTCCAAACTATCCACAAAAGGCAAAATATCTTTTATTACATCTTCCTTACCATATTTGATTATGTCGACTTTCTCTCTAATTGCCCGTTTTTTATAGTTATCCAAATCCGCAACAGCACGAAGATACTTGTCGTAATTGTCTGTGGACTCTTTTTCCTTCCTTGCTAATTCTTCCTTTAGTTCCGCATTCTGGGCAGAAATATCTTTATGTATATCTTGGGCTGAAGCTAATACAGATGATTGATCTTGCTCATCAGTATCTTCTTTATGCCCTTTATGCTCTTTATGTTCTTTCTTTATTTTCACTATGCCCTCAAAAAAATTGGTTATTTCAGATCCGGTTTCTGGAAAAGTTTGACATCGACCAAATCACAAATGGCATGGCCTGCCGTAATATGCACTTCCTGAATGCGCGCCGTAACTGATGAAGAAACATTAACGGATAAACCAGCAATCTTCGCAATATTCCCCCCATCCTTACCGGTAAAAGCGATTGTAACCAAATCCATCTTCTTGGCCACTTCTAACCCTTTCAAAACATTGACGGAATTACCACTGGTACTGATGCCCCAGGCAATATCACCCGACTGACCTATCGCCCGGATTTGTTTACTGAATATTTCGGAAAAATCATAATCATTACCAATACTCGTAATAATTGATGCATCGGTAGTTAATGCTATGGCTGGAAGAGGCGGCCTTTCAATCACAAACCTATTAACAAATTCCGCAGCGATATGCTGCGCGTCGGCAGCCGAACCACCATTACCAAAAATCAAAATCTTGTTGCCAGCTTTGAGTGCGGCAATTATAACCTCGGCAACATTAACAAGCTTACTCAGATTTTCATTAACGAAAGCTTCCTTAACACGGATACTTTCTTTGAATATTTTTACTATATGATCTTCCATACTTACCCACCTATAATTCTTTTGAAATATCCTACCCAAAAGCGTGGCTAATATATTTACGGGTATATCCTCTGTCAAGGGCAGACGGCGGAATTTTCTCTTCTTTTTACAGATGGGTCTATTAAAATTGCCGGGCAGATTAAAGCTTTGGGGTGAATAATATTGCTTTTACTATACTTCATTGATAAGCCACAAATGCATATAAAACAAATCTCAAAAAAGGAAACATGCATGTGAAAATATCCGCCGGCAATAAATATCCTTCCGTAAATACTATTACCGACAAAGAACGTATCGGTATGGTCAGAGAGATTTTCTCCACGATAACCGGTAAATATGATTTCTTGAATCATTTCCTGAGCCTGCGCCGCGATATTGCCTGGCGCCGTTTTGCCGCAAAAAAAATGCAGTTTATTAAAACCAACAGGTATCTTGATGTTGCCTGCGGCACAGGAGATTTGTCCATTGCCGCCGCCCTGGAACATCCGCAGATAAGTGTTACGGGTATAGATTTTGTCAGAGAAATGGTGCAAGCAGGAAAAAGTAAAATAGAAAAGAAAAATATGACGGAAAAAGTAATGCTTACGCAGGGCGACGCCTTGCACATTCCCTTTGACAACAGCACTTTTGATGTTACCGGAATTGCTTTCGGAATCAGAAACATACCCAACAGGGATCAGGCGTTGAAAGAGATGCTACGCGTGACGGTACCGGGCGGACAAATTCTGATTTTGGAGATGACCTTTATCCAGAACCGGTTTTTTAAATTTTTTTACTATGTTTATTTAAATTATTTACTTCCCTTGTTTGCGAAAATTTTTTCGGCAAACCCTGCCGCCTATCATTACCTTGCAGATTCCATCATTAACTTCCCCTCGCCGGATCAATTCGCGGACATAATGGAAAAAGCCGGTATGACCAAAGTCGAAAAATATCCTCTTACTTTTGGTATTACCTGGCTCCACATTGGCATAAAACCTGAACAAAACTAATAATTTTTTAATGCTTTAATTTCATTCTTTTGCGTGCTATTATCCTGTTCAGTAACAAGAATTATCAAGGAGGGTTTTTATGCTGAAAAAATACGAGGCTCTGAGCGAGCAGGTTAACCTGACAAGGGCTTTAATGGCAAGATTAGTTATTTACAGGTACTTGAACAGGACAAACCTGATGTGCTATTCAGAACTTTCCAGACTCATCGGCTGCGAGGCATTCATAAAGCATGAAAACCATAATCCAACCGGATCATTCAAGATAAGAGGAGCACTTAATTTCGTTCATCACATGTCCAACGAAGAGTTGGAAAGCGGAATCCTTGTTGCAACTCGAGGCAACCACGGCCTGGCTATGGCCTGGGCGGGACAATTGTTCCATGTGCCCTGCACGGTTGTCGTACCGGAAAACAACAATCCTGAAATCAACAGAACAATAGAAAGCTACGGCGCGGAACTTATTGTCCACGGGGAAGACTTCTACGACGCACAGTCATACTGCGATGAGCTTGCTGACAGTGCAGGTTATTATTATGTCCAGCAGGGCAACGAACCTGAAATCCTGAACGGCCTGGCCACCATGGGGCTGGAGATCCTTGAGGACCTGCCGGAAGTAGATACAATCATTTGTCCTATCGGCGGCGGTGCAGGCTGCGCATCGATTGTAAAAACCGCGCGTGCATTCAAGCCCGATATCGAGATAATCGGCGTAGAGGCTCAGAATGCCCCATCATTCTATAATTCCTGGAAAAAGGGAGAAATTGTAATTCTCGATGATGCCCATACGGTTGCCGACGGCCTTGCCGCAAGAAGTGTATTCCATCTGCCTTATACCATTCTCAAGGACACGATCAATGATGTAGTGCTGCTGACCGAAGACGAGATACTTGAAGGGATTAGAATGGCGCTGACTACCACACATAACCTAGCCTGCGGCGCTGGTGCCGTTTCTTTAATGGCAGCTTACAAAATAAGGGACCGCCTTGCGGGCAAGAAAGTGGTTATGATTATGTCCGGCGGCAACTTGAATATGGATGCCCTAAAAACAGCACTGGGATGCTGATACAAGCCGCGATGATGTGACGATGTTTCCCACTGACTTGACAATCTTGTATTCAACGAGTCTTGTATCGAACGATAGGGATAATTAGTAAAATTTTTTGAAGATTTGCGTTTGATCTTTACCCGAAAAAGTGGACACCGCCTAATTTTCACGCGCTTTACGTTTAAACTCGGTTTCAGCCAATTAAATGCCTTACCGCTTCACAGGGCGGAAACCCACCCCGAAAGCGGTAAGGCATGGTAGAATAGACGCGACTATAATTTCATGATGCAATCTTTGCCTTATGGAGAAAGCGTATTGAGATTGGAATTAAAGCTCAGCTCTTCTTTTGGCAAACCAACTTAAAATTACGCGATGTATCACTCCCCTGACCTGTAAATGTCATTGTCAACGTATTGGTATTAGAAAAACTGTATAGAACATCAAAATCTTTTTGTCCCACACCAGGAAATCCCCAAACTCCGGATGCTTGGTAATCAAACCCGCCGCACCTTTCATCAGGAAGAGTTAAGAAGCCGCCTGCGCATTTGTATTGCACCATTTTACATTGCTCTAAATTACCCAGGACTTCATTCAAAGAATCAATTTCTATAGTTTTATTAGTAATGTAATACTTTTCGTTTTCTATACTTACTTGAGAGTAACTCTGCCCAAACCAAAGATGCTGAACTTTAATGGATCTGCCACCGAAAATATAACTATCCTCCCTATCAAAATTCGTCTTTGCCAATTTCTTCCCATTCCATGCATAAAACTCCGTCACTTTATAATCACCATAGTATCCATCCGGAAGCGATTTCACACTTTCCCATGCGGAGTCAGGACAACTATTTGCCATGAAAAGAGGACACAACGCCAATAACATCAATACAAACCTTAAGTGCTTTTTTACATTAATCTTCATTTTATCTCCAAAATAATATTTTGTGATTCTTAACACATAAATAATGCCATCATCTTAACTCAATAATTTAATGTGTTACTTTAATGACATTGAATTTTCAGAGGAATCTAGGATAATAAATACCCTACATAAACGGCGAATGCTTATACTTTATTACGGTTTGAAGTCAAGCATTATTCTAAAGAAAGGACAGTGGGTTGGGTAGAACAGGACAAAGTGCAGATGTTCTGGCACTATCTGTCAGATTAATAATTGTTTAGGGCAAATCACTCGTCTTTTTTATAATACTTCGCCCACTTCGCGTCTATCTGGCTCTGGATGGCTGCTATCTGTTCATCTGTAAGAATCTTGAAGCGTGACTGCGAGCGGAAGTATTCACGGACAGGTACCAGTTTACGTTTTTCAACAAGCTTTTCCGATGCCGCGGTAAGCTTGAACTCACCATTAACAATCTCGTAGAGATCATAATATCCGGTTTCAACGGCAAGCCTGCCAACCTTTATCCCGTATCGCGGATCATATCCCCAGCCCGGCGGACAAGGAATATGGATATGAAAATACTTGGTGCCCGGCATGTCCATGCACTTCTTTATCTTGTCAAAAAGATCAAGCGGGTATGCTGCCGAACATGCGGCAACATAGCTTAAATTATGCGCCGCCATGATTGCCGGCACATCCTTTTTTTGCTGCAGCTTTCCTTTAAACGGCGTGTTTGCGGTTACCGCACCGATAGGGGTAGTACCCGAACGCTGAACACCGGTGTTCATATATCCTTCGTTATCGTAGCAGAAGTAGATGAAGTTTTCGCCCCTTTCCGCGGCACCCGATAAAGCCTGCAAGCCTATATCGCTTGTCCCGCCATCACCTGCCCATGCCGCCACTTGAATATTATCCTTGCCCTGTACCTTTAGTGTGGCAAGAATCCCGGAGGCCGCGGCGGCTGTTGATGCAAAGGTTACATTCAGGCACGGAAGCTTTGTTGAGGCAATCGGAAAAAGCCCTTGCAACACAGTAAGACAGCTGGGAGGCACAACAAGGATGGTGTCTTTCCCCAGCGCCTTGAGACCAACCCTGTAGGCGATTGCCAGACCGCAGCCGGTGCACGCCCTTGTCCCGGGATGGACAAATTCCTCTGTCGGTAAACTTAAAATTGTTGTCTTAGCCTGCATGTGATTCTCCTAAATCTTTAGCCCTATCCATACGGGCTGTATCGAAACCCTGCTTTTTGTCGCAGCCCTGAGGGTTTGTGTCAAATCATCTGTTTTGATGTCGCGGCCGCCAATTCCGGCGATAAAATTCTGAACCACCGGCAATTTGCCAGTTCCTGCAAGGTGTTCATAAAGCGCGGACTTTAAATCAGATGCCAGTGCTCCTTCATAACCGTAGCTCAATGCCTTTTCGTACACGATTACACATTTTTTCCCTTTTAGTGCATTGGCAATCGCCTCATCCGGGAAAGGCCTGTAAAAGCGAACCCCCATGACGCCAACTTTAACGCCCTCTTTTCTCAATGTATCAACGGCAACCCGCAGCTGGTATGTCATTGAGCCCAAGCCCACGGCGACATATTGCGCATCATCGCAAAGATAAGGTTCGAGGTATGGATCGCCACCCCGGCCAAATATATCGGCAAATCTTTTTTCCCCTTCAGCCGCGACTGTAAGCGATGTCCGCATTTCTTCATGAAGCAGATATCGGATCTCCATATATCCGTGGGCAAGCTCACCTTTGACATCCATGCGTACATCAGGCAAGGTCACCGTATTGAGATTAGCAGGATCCTCAGGATTAAGGGCATAGTCCGGCCGAAATGGCGGCAGAAATTTATCGACTTTTTCCTGATCAGGGACATCAAACGGCATGTACGTGTGAGATAGGATATACCCGTCATAGCAGACCATTATCGGAATGCTCACCTTTTCGGCAAGCCAGTAAGCTTTTATGACTGAATCAATGATCTGCTGGTGGTCAGAGCAATATATTTGCATCCAGCCGGTATCGCGCTGTGAAATGGAATCCTGCTGGTCGTTCCAGACATTCCAGGGTGCGCCTACCGCTCTGTTGACTACGCACATCACCAGGGGAAGCCTTGCACCGGCGGCCCACTGGACCTGTTCATGCATGTAAAGAAGCCCGTTTGCGCTGGTCGCGGTAAAGGACCTGGCGCCGGCTGATGATGCTGCAATGCATACAGCAAGAGCGGAATGTTCGCTCTCGACGGGTATGTACTCGGCTTTCATTTCACCTGCCTCAACATACTCGGAAAGTTTTTCAGTTAGAGGCGTCTGCGGTGTGATGGGATATGCGGCGATAACATTGGCATGGCAAAGTTTAACGCCCAGAGCTGCGGCAACATTTCCGTTCTCTATAATATGCATGGGCTCTACTCCTTGTCCTTGTCGTCTTCTGAAAACTTCGCCTCATCTACCATGGTTATGGCTTTGGTAGGGCATTCTTCAGCGCAGATGCCGCATCCCTTGCAGTATTCCAGATCGATTTCCGGCGGTATAGTCCTGGAGATGACAACATCCGGACATAACAGCCAGCAGATGAAACAGGCCTCTGTATTACGTTTGCAGGGAATGCAAAGGCTTTTATTCAATACCGGCCGCTCCACCCTCCATGAACCGGTCCTTCCGCCATCACCGGGGCCGTGTTCGCTGTGAGAAGTTTTTCTTCGGTAATTTCGAGTGCCCATTTTCAACCTCCCACCACAGTTTTTTCAAAGGCAATCTTTGCTGCCAACGAATTCTTTTCAGGCCTTCTTGTGCGAAATTCCTCTTCAATGCCTTTTATCAGGATATCCATTCCCAGTAGGTTCGTGGCCTTTGCAAGCGTTCCGATTATCCCTGTATTTACCATGCCGTGAGGAAGGCCTGCCTCAACAGATATTGCCGTAATGTCCGCGGTTGCCAGCCGGTAACCTTTGAATTTGTAGGATTCAAAAGCCTTTGGTGTGTTGAGAACGATTACCCCGCCGGGCTTGAGGCCACAGGTTACATCCGCCTCGGCAAGCAGCAGGTGGTCAAGGACAACAACTATGTCCGGTGTTTCGATTGGTGATAAATCATATATTTTTTCTCTGGATAGCTTCAGGGATGTCATTACCGGAGCGCCCCTGCGCTCCGTGCCAAAAGATGGAGCCATGACAACACCCGAATAACCGGAAACGAAAGCAGCTCCCGCAACTATCTTTGCCGCTGTGATCGCGCCCTGCCCTCCCCGGCCATGCCAGCGGATTTCAATAAATTCCTTGTTCATTAATGTATCCTTATCTGTATTTTTGCCTATTTATAGCGAAGCGATACCCTTAATTCCGTAACTATACATTGCATAATCCGAGAAAAAAAACAATGTTTTGAAAATTTGTTAATATATCCTTGTCCTGTTGCCGATATAAAAAGGCATTAGTAGCAGGTGCTTTCAGTAAGCACTGCTTCCTGTAATCATCAAACCATCAATAATGATAATCATCTACCCTTTTAAATCATAATCAATGAAACAGCATCTTGACTTTCGAGGGAATGAAGCGCATATAAAAGCAGTGAAACAAGGCCTTGTCAGTCTATTAACAACTAATTTAAACCCTTTTTTAAAAGGACATCCCATGGAAAAATTATTGAAACCATTTTTCTAAAAAGAAGCAGGGTTTTGTATTTTAATTATCCCTTTTAAACTGAGCAATAACGTTTCTTGTCATTTTTTTAGAAGTGGAAATAATTCGATTTAGTAACCGAAAACAGAGGAGGGGTTTTATGAAACAATCGCATGAATTCAAAAAGTTCTGTTTAGTCTTCTTAAGAACGATTACAATCATCACGCTGGTGGCCTTATGTGCTGTCCTTTTCGTCGGATGCAATTCTCAATCAGGGAACTCCGCTTCATCAGCCTCCAACATCCTGGTTAACGGCCGGAGGATTACACCGGCGGGCACAACCAGTGGTCAAGTTGGGATTATGCCATTGAACATAGTCCTTAGCCCCGATGGCAAGTACGCCATCACAACGTCCAGTTGCCTGAATGCGCTTCTCAGCACATTGAGGGTAAGCGACGGCGCAGTCGTAAGTTCGCTCGCCTTTCCCGCGGACAATCCCAACATCCCCAATGGCGGGCTCTTTTATGGATTGGTCTTCGATCCGACACCGCAAAACAACACATATACGCTCTATGCGGCCCAGGGAGCATACGGCACCGTTGCCGTGCTTACGCTGGCCGCCGATGGAACCCTCACGCTGACAGGCACCATCCCCGGCAAGCCTTCGCCGATTAGTATTGCCTCTTACATGCCTCTTGATCAGCCGGCGGGTATTGCCTTTGCCAACGGAAACATCTTCATGGCCAATTACTTTTCCATCAATCTATTGGCCAACTATGAACCGGCATCCACGCTCTCGATGTATCGTGCAAGCGACGGCTTTCGGTTTGGAAAATATACTTTCAACGACGCGGCAAACACGAACACGCCATCTTTCCCCTATGCTGTAGTCGCAAAATCCGATGGAAGCAGGGCTTACGTGGCGAGCCAGCGGGACGGCTGTGTCTATATCCTTAATACCGCTAATCCAGGCAATATTGTCCTGGCCTCGAAGATACCCAACCTCAGCCAACCCTCGGCGCTCCTACTCAATAAAGCACAGACCCTTTTATACATAGCCAATGCCGGGAGCGATACGATATCGGTGGTTAACGTCGTCAGTGATCAGCCTTCGGTTATAGCCACGGTGCTGCTGCGGCCATCCAATGTCAGCAGTCTCCCCGGCGTATCCCCTTCAGGCCTTGCCCTCTCTCCTGATGAGAAGACCTTGTATGCATCACTCGGCGACTTCAACGCGGTCGGCGTCATCGATACGGGGACGAACCAGTTGAGCGGCTACATTCCGGTGGGATGGTATCCCACGGCCATTGCCGCCACTCCGGATGGCAAGGCGCTGCTGGTAGTCAACGGATGGGGAACGAAGGCCATGAACCCCAATCCCCAGCTTGACTATCTCAATCCTGACGTCCTGGCATTCAACTCTAACGCCACACCCGTCCCGGCATGGGTGGCGGCTCCGGGTCCCGGCTATGTTCTGAATTCAATTCCGGGGAACGTCTCCCGAATTGACCTAACCGAAGCAATACCAACTCTTGCTCAATCGACGGCTCAAGTGATTCAGAACAACCAGAACACGCCGGCAATGGGGAGTTCTGCCGATAGAATTTTGGCTGGCATTGGCATCAAATCGGGTAAGATCAAGCACGTGATTTACATCATTAAGGAAAATCGCGGCTACGATCAGGTTCTTGGCGACCTCCCCCGAGGTAATGGGGACCCCTCTCTGACCATCTACGGGCGGGAGATTACCCCGAACCAGCACGCTCTGGCAGAGCGCTTCATCCTTCTGGACAATTTCTACAACAATGCCCCGGTGAGTGGTGAAGGCTGGGTATGGTGCACTCAAAGTGTGGCAAATGCTTTCACCATTAAAAGCATCCCTTATATATACCAGCTTTCTCTCGCCACGTATGAAATCAATTATGCTTTCGAGGGACAGGTTAACGGCTATATCACAGGCGGTTACCCGGTCCAGGATCAGGATAACAACGTTCTCTCCACCTCGGGAACCGCCGCATCACCCATCCCGGATGTTGCCGAAGCGCCGGGCGGATATATCTGGGATGGTGTCAAAGCGGCCGGGCTGACCTACCGCAACTACGGCTTCTTCCTGTCGACGGGAGCCTCAAAAAAGACTTTGCCACCACCGCCGATACCACCGGACAACTATCAATCGATACCGGATAATTATCCGAATAAGGCCAATCTCTCGCCTCCCGGACACATTCCGACTCCCACCGGTCAGATTGCCGGGTACAGCGACTATGACTACCGCAAGTTTGACTTCAGCTATGCCGATAGCGACGCCTGGGTAAAATACGGTTTCCAGGCCGCAGACCTGGGACTAACGACCGGGACACTACCTTGCCCGAATGGGAATCCAAGCACAGGCTGCTACGCATCCCTGAATTCGCCCATAACAGCGCAAGCGCAACCAAGCCGTTTTTCGGAGTGGAACCGGGAGTTCCAGGAGATGTTGACGCTGGACCCCACGGGCAACAGCGTTCCAGCTTTCATGATGGTGCGCTTCATGCGGGATCACACTATGGGGCTAAATCCGGGGTTTAACTCTCCGAGGGCGATGATGGCCGACAATGACTACGCCGTGGGTGAGCTGGTGCAAGCCGTGAGCAATAGCCCCATTTGGGAAAGCACCGTGATCTTCGTCATAGAAGACGACGCCCAGTTCAGCAACGATCACGTCGACACCCATCGTTCCTACTGCCAAGTGATCAGTCCCTGGATCAAAAGGGGGACCGTGGATTCTCGTTTCTACGACACGAACAGCGTGTTAAAGAGTATAGAGCTTCTGCTCGGCTTATCTCCCATGAGCCAGTACGACCACTTCTCCAATCCCATCATGGGCGGTTGGAACTTCGCTCCACACAACAGCGCGGCATACACTGCCATACTCCCGCCGCGGGAAATCATTGGCGAAGTAAATCCGAATATTTTGTCGTATAATTCCAAGGATCCCCGTCTACGCCTGGCCTTGCTCTCAAGCAAGATGAACTGGAAAGTTGCCGATGCCGCTCCGTACCGGCTCCTCAATGAGGTCCTCTGGAAAGATGCCAAGGGTCCAAACGCGAAGATGCCTAAGCCCCGAGTCAGCAAATTAACCATGTTTGACAAGAACAAGGCGCGCAACTCCCGGCATGATGGCGACGATGACTGAGAGAATGAGCTGAAGACCTTCATCATCAATAGTACGTGCCAGGCATCGTAAAATAAGGGGTGTAATTAATTGATAGAATAAGGAAGGTAGCAAATATTTAGGCCCTTAAGGGAGGCGCTTTATGAAATCATTTTATGAATACAAAAAGTTCTGGTTAGTCTTTTTAATGGGCTTGCTGTTTTTTTCTTTATCGGGATGTACAGGTACTGGCAATGGAACCAACACAAACAACAACTTCCCCGTGGTTGTTTTTTCGGATGTTCATTTCAATCCTTTTTATGATCCATCTCTTTTCACAGCTTTGGTCGCCGCGGATGCCGACCAGTGGGCGAATGTTTTCCAGACATCACTCATAACAGCTCCTTCGGTATGGGGTGCCGACACCAACTACCCCTTGCTTGCGCTGGCACTCTCCAGCATAAAACAGAATCTGGGAGCGAGTCCGTTCATTATTTTTACCGGCGACATTCTTGGGCATAACTTTCCGAAAACATTTTTCGAACTTTATGGGAGCCAAAACCCTCCAAGCGATGCAGACGTTGCAGCCATGAAAGCATTTGCCGACAAAACGGTTACCTTTTTTATGGAGCAGGTGAGGTCAACTGTCGGAGATATTCCCGTCATGTTCGCTGTTGGCAATAGCGATTCATATATAGGCGCTCTACCGGAGCCGAGTTTTCTTTCCAATACGGCGGGACTTTATTACACATATTTTTTGAACGGCATTGTAGACCATGATACATTTATGGATACCTTCACGACCGGGGGATATTATGCCGCGGATCTACCCGGAACAAATTTAATGGTGATAGGACTCAATACAGTCATGTTTAACTATGATTTCGGTGATACCTTGAAGAGCGCCGTAGACGCTGAACTCGACTGGTTTGATTCACAACTCGCGCAAGCCCAGGCTGCCGGCAAAAAAGTGTGGCTCTTAATGCATATACCTCCCGGAGCGGATAAATATTCAACCGCCCAATCTGTCGATGCCAACGGTCATATTACAACTGCCACAATGATGTGGAATCAGGACTATCAAAAAAGTTTTATGCAAAAACTTTCCAAGTATCCGGGCCTGATAACCCAGGTGCTTACCGCGCATACACATATGGACGAATACCGCATCGTGTCACCCGGTATTCTGGCGGTTACAACGCCCAGCATAGCTCCATATTTTGGCAATAACCCCGCTTTTAAGATTTTTACGTTTTCTCAAGATACCTTTAATTTTACAGATTATAGCATCCTGAACTATGACCTCGCTACTAACCCCGAACAGTTCAATAGCTATTATACCTTTTCGACGGCTTATCTCCTGCCGGGTTTTCTGAATGATTCTTTGTTGCAACTTCATCCGGAACTCACCACGGAAAATGCAAAACAGCAGCTTTACAGAGAACACTATTTTTCCGGACATAATTACACTATTCCCGTCACCGGTACTTTTAATCCCATTACCGATAAGGACTGGCCGGTTTACTGGTGCGGCATAGGCCATATGGACAAACAAGGCTTAATCGATTGTGTGAACTCTTATTGATGTTCAAAAACAAGGATCATTACGAACATGAAAAGAATTTTCGTTGTATGGTCGCAGTTTCTAATTCTTGTCCTGACACTGCTCGCGGTGACCTTATGTTGTGGTGCGCTTACGGCGCTGGCCGAGGAGCCGCAGACGGTCGTGATGCCGGAAGTGACGGTGCGGGGGGTCCGCCCGAGTCAGGAGCTGATCGGCCCATATAACCAGCCCCGTTGGACGGCTCGCGGCCGATTCTCGTCGAGTACCGATATCTATGTGCTGCCGCCCTATGAATTCAATATCGATCTCGATTACACGGGGACCATTCCCAAGCACGGCGAGACACGGAACCTTTTCACACAGGAATTTGAGCTGGGACTGCCGCATCGTTTCCAGATCGCCTACGAGAACAACTTTGTCCTGCAAAAAGAGCACTCGCAGATCACGCGGCAGACCATCGAGGGCCGCTATGCCCTGGCCGATTGGGGCAGGCTTCCGCTCAACCCGACGCTCTTTGCCGAGTATCATTTCGGCGTCGGCAAGGATTACAGCGGAGAGGAAGAGGATAGCGATGCTGCGGAACGCATTCCCGACGCCATCGAGTTGCGTTTGTTGCTGGGCGAGCAGTTCGGCAGGAACTACCAGTGGGCATTGAACATCTTCCACGAGTTCGAAACGGGCGGCAAACGCGAGTGGGAAACAGGCTTCAGCCAGGCGCTGGTCTACTCCATCCGCGATGAATACCTGAAAGTCGGCTTGGAAATGCAATTCATCCGCCGGACGGATGCGGAAACCCGGTCCAAGCCGGAATACGAATTCGACATCGGCCCGAGTTTCACCTGGAAGCCTTCCGTGCTCACGCGGCTCGACGTTGCGGCGCTCTTCGGCACCACCAACGACTCCCCAGCCCTCAGCATCTATGTTGTCTTTTCCATAGCCTTCGGCGATGAAGGGAACAAGGGCGAAAAGGGCGAAAGTGTGGCCCCGGTTTCCACGCAGCACCGCTGACCCTTGATGCGGATTTCGCCTGGCGTTCAGCTCCGACCACATCTGGCGGAGCACGGCACGGCGTGTGCGGTTTTTTTCGCCTGCCGGCTGCGGCCACGGCTCTCTATTAAAAGGAGACTGAAATATGCGTCATAGAAATCTAAAATTATTCAGTTTGATTCTTGCCCTGACTCTGCTCGCAGGATGCGCAAGTAGTTCCGGTCCCAATCCAAACACTGCGCTTAGTGCCGACAACATCAATCTGATCTTCGTGGTAAGCCCGGATCTGGCTTACCATGCATCTGGGGACGTCGATACAAGTACGGCAAACCTTACCAATCAAGGACTACAGCGCTCGCTCCTCATGGCCACGTACCTGAAAAAGCAGGTGCTGGGGACGAAGAACGTAACCCGCATTTACGTGCTTGAACCAATGACGCATTTGCAGACCGCAAACAATTATCCTGATATGGCGGCAATCGGGTACATTCAGCAGTTTGCCCTTCTCAACCAAATCACTCTGACTGGTGTGGGCGGTGCGGGCTCGCCCTTTTATACCGCCAACAGTTTCCCGCTCAATGCAAGTCCCGTAACCAGTAGTATTGCTAAGCCGTTGGATTTCTGCTCGGATTGCCAGGGGCTGGATTTCAACAACACGGGAAGCAACAACGATTCCCTGGTAGCCGGTATCATAGCGATTAACGCCCCGGGTTTTTATGTTTTCTCTGCGCCTTGGGAAACCATAAGCGCCCTGATGACAAACATCAACTCGCAACAGGGTTATAACCTGAATATTCCGGCAAGCTATAAGGGGCCTAACTATGTCTATGCGATCTCCATTATACCGTCGGGAAGTGCCAGTTTGGCCACCTTCGACAGCAATCTGAATCCGCTGTCCACGTACCCAGTGCTACCTACGCCTGTGGCTGCTGCTGTCTGCCCGGGCCCGAGCACGATACCTCAGCTTTTCAATATCGTAGCGACAGCTGGGGTTATTACGGCGGGAATCAACACCAACCAGACAATGTACCTAATCCGGCACGCAGAGGCACATCCATGGAGCGGTTGGGACGATGGCAATTTTGTGGCTGCGGGGCAATGGCGCGCGTTGGCCCTTCCGGACGCTCTGAAGGACAAAATCAGCCCCACACAGGTTTATTCGATCGATCCCGCGCAGGTTTACCCCGGCGCTTATATCACTGCAGGTAATTCCAGTTTTTCGTATGTCCGGCCCTCTTTGACGGCCTGGCCCTATGCAATTGCCAATAACTTGCCCTATTATCTGGTCTCGGAGTTCGAGATATTCGATCCCGGTTCACCTGCGGCCACTGTCCGATATTTTTTCTTTGACCCCAAATTCTCCGGTCAAACGATACTACTGGCGTGGGAGCACGCACACTTCCCACCAATAATAAATGCACTCCTCGGCTATTACCCCGGCGGTAGCGCCCAGGAGTTGGCAACGGACGCCTGGCCCAGCAACGACTACGACACTATCTGGACCGTGAAGATTGACGCCGAGGGCAACCTGACGGTGAACAATGCGCTGTGCGAAGGCATCAATTCCGCATCGCTGCCGGACACGGCTCCGCAATTCTGACCGTAAGAGCGTGCCACTTAGGGGTAAAATAGGGAATGGTTTTTAATTAATTGACAGAATAAGGAAGATAACAAATATTTAGGCATATAAAGAGGCGTTTTATGAAATCATCGAATGAATGGTTTTATTCAAAGCGCTTCATGTGAGCTTTGCCGTTACTCTCTTTCTATCAGTAATCCTCACTTCAGACTATTAACAAATACTGTGGCGCTTGTCATATTTATTTTGGAATTTTGCATACGATTGGCTAGTGTAGAAGATACTGGATTCCCGCCGGATAAAAACCCGGCGCATGCCGAGCGGGAATATTTATATTTTCTTAGTTGAATACTTCTCGTTTACTTTTCTATTTTTTAGTTCGGCAAGTTTGCCTTTGTTCCAACTGGAAATTTTGCTGAAGTATTTGGTGAGACGCGCGATGCCTTCGACATCTGTTGAACCACAATAAACGCAATTTTCGTTTAAGCCTAGCGCGGTTTTGCCGCAAGCAAGGCACGAGGTAAATTCCGGCGTAAAGCCAATCTGACGGTTGTCCGAATTGTAAAAGACATCATGAATAAACTTACTTAATACTTCTTTGCCTGGATTTGCACCACCCAGTTGCAGATGTGTAATGACTTCTCCTTCCAGATACTGATGAAAGAGACCTTCCCAAATTACTCTTTGCAGCGGTTCAATATCCGCAGAAACATTTAAATGCGTTGAATTTGTATAGTATATCGCTCCTTCGGCGATATCACCTTTGACATAGCGGCCGGCGGCTGGCGAATGATATTTTAAATCGAGCCTGGCAAAGCGATAGGCAGTTGTTTCCGCCGGTGACTGCTCCAGCATAATCTTGATGCCCAGTTCTTTGCTCAGGCGATCAACTTCACCGCGCAGGCATTTCACAACTTTCAGGCCAAACTTCAGGGATTCTTCTGATTGATGCAGCTGGCTACCCTGATGAATTTGGGCAAGTTCATTTAAACCGATAAGACCGATAATATAGTAAGCGCGGTTCATTCTCAAGAAGGGGAAACCATCATTGTTCATAGCCAGCACCGCCAGCGGTCCCTGGTCAGCATAAGACAGAATCTTTTCGATAAAGTCTTTTTTCTGGATATGAACTTTCATGGCCACAGTTACAATACCTTTCAACAAACTAAACAGTTTTTCCTCATCGCCATTAGCCTTGTAACCAAGGCGCGGTAAATTCAGGGTTACGCTTTGAATGGCGGCCGAACGCATCAGCCAGGGTTTCTCAAGTTCTCCGCTCACAACATCATCCTGCCTAAAAGCTGCATTGCCGCAGGCAAAGGATAGCGCGTCTTCACCTCTGTCGAAAACAAAACATGTATTTCCTTTGAGACTGGCCACGTCACAGGCATGTTGTAAAAAATCATTGGCACCTTCAGCCCTCCAGAACTCTTCTGTTATGTGCAGAAGCGGTCGGGGCAGGATAAAAGGTTTGCCGGTGGCATCGCCTTTTTTAAATACATCCAGTATCGCCCAGGCAAAGCGTTTTGCATCATGTGCATACTCGCCATAAGTTTTTCCTGTAAGTTTACCTCCCGAACCGATTGCGGGAAGCTTGGCCCATTGCGACGGGATTTCATAATACAGGTGAATATCGGTATAGAGAGCCTGTCCTCCGCGCGTAGCCGAGAGTTGCGAAAACTCATAAATGAGCATTTGCGCGAACTGCCGCACATCCTTATCGGTCATAGAACCAAGATAAGGCGCGAATGATATATTTAGCGCATCCCAGCTGATGGTACCGGTAAAATGTCCCTGCAGAATGGCGCTGAAACGAACCATGTGCGCCAAAAGCACTTCGGCATGCTTGGCGGGTTTGGCGGAATTGATCGCCTGCGGCAGATTTATTCCGTGAATCTTCAGATATTCCAGAGATTGGCAACAGCTGTATGGGCGATCAATGTAACCCAGCCCGTGAATGTGAATGTCGCCTGCGGCATGCGCTTCGCCGACGTCGGCCGAAAATACATCATGCAGAGAAAATTCTCTTTTGATACCTTCAGCAAAGATCAGATTAGTTCCCTCGGGTGAATGAGGAGTGTTGGCGCTTTCCTTGTTCTGGTGCAGGATCAATTGCCGCACATCATAAAGGGGAAATCCCAAACGCCCGTGCAGTCTTCTTTCTTTTTCCAGACCTCTTTCGATCAGGCGGGCATTAACCAGCTCGCGAACCAGCGCTGTCGTCAAAAGGCCGATCCCCGAAGAAACAATCTGTTTTTCCACTTCTTTAGATATTTGTCCCGCAAGCTGATCATCAATTCCGGCTTCACGCACAAGAGCATCCACAATGCGCTGGCGATTCCACGGGGCGATTTCTTCTGCGGAAGTGCGGATAAAAAGAGTCAAATCTGTAGTTTCGGAATCATAAAACATATCAAACATTCGTTGGTATTGACGCTTCAGTATTGCTCAACGCTTTTTCCGCCGCCGCAGAAAGATCTTCGTCACATTCATGGTTGAGCGCAAAAACCCTGAAATGCATGACTCTGGCTGGTATAAAGCGATAAATATCCAGCAGCGGTTCCGGCGATGTTATGCCGGTTGTCGGATTGAAAATATTAATTATCTTACCGGGAACTGCCATAGGATTGAGCGGACGAGGGTCCTGAGTTGCCAGATCCACCTTGAAAGGAATGCCTCTCAATTTAGAGGGCAATCTCTCTCTTATCTTTTCTTCATAATCTCTCGCACTGACAAAACCAGTGCCGCGATGAACTTGATCGATGGATATTTCCGCGGAAAAGGACATCTTCCACTTTACTTCGCGGGCATGAAGCTTTTTCCATTCATTAGCGAGCTTGCGCTTTTTAGTGTCTTTGAGCGTAAGCCAACTCTGTACTTCATTAAATAAAAACCATTCATCACAGTTCAGATAGGCATCTAAATTTTTAGCGGGATTGTTCGGGAAAATAAGCTTCATCGTTTCATGAAATATCTCTTGCAAGTGCAAATCCAGCGCGCGTGTAGTCCGATGGAAGTAAACGTTGCTGTATAAATTAAGACGGGCATTGAGAAAACGTCTAAGCGCCGACATGCCCGAATGATGCAATGTCAGACCTTCTTTAGTGAAGAAAGTGTAGTATCGCAAACGGGGAATATCGACCATGTCCAGAGAAAATCCCGTCATGTAAGCATCGCGCTGAACATAATCGAGATTATCCACAGTGTAAATGCCGGAAAACAACTGCCGAAGCAATTGCAACCAGCGCGGCTGAGGAATTTCTTCGGAAGCCGCGGGCATAAGAATTAAATAGGCAATCTGGGTGGGGTCCATCGCTTCACCACGGGCAAAAAAACCGGAAGGACTGCGCCTGACTCGGGAAAGATCAGCTCCGAGCTTTTTGACTATAATTTGCTGCCCCATAATTTCATGGGTTAACCCCCAATTGCTCAAAAAGTGCTGATCAAAGAAATGTCCGTAAGGTCCGTGACCAACGTCATGAAGAAGCCCGGCAAGACGCAGCAATTCCTCCACATAATTGGCTGAAGGAACATCTTTACAGACATCATGCAGGCTGGAGTATACATGCTTGGCGAATTCACCGGCAACATGCATTGTTCCCAGAGAATGCTGAAAACGTGAATGTTCCGCCGCCGGATAGACCCAGCGGGCGCTCTGCAACTGATAAATCCTTCTCAGCCTTTGTACCCAGGCGGAATCAATCAGGTCTTTCTCTGTCTTTTCATCATCTCCACCATCTTCCGGTACCGTAAATGATACGTACTGGTGAATCGGATCAGCAAGCAAGGACAATCCCTGATAAATATTATGATTTGATGCAGTCGTTTTTTTCATAATTGTTTGTTTATAATATTTAGGCCCAAAGAGCAATTTTAATTGGAATTATTTAGGCGGCATTCGAAGAGCCGCGTCCAGCCTAATACAACATCCGTTGAGCATTGTATTTTCGATAATATGAATAACCATGCTGGCAAATTCAGCAGGTCTTCCTAAACGTCGCGGAAATGGAATGGTACTGACCATCTCTTCTTTTACAGCCGGCGGCAAACCGGCCATTAGCGGAGTTTCAAAAAGACCGGGAGCGATTGTGGCTACTCGAATTCCATAATCGGCGCATTCGCGGGCAATGGGAAGCGTCATGCTGACGATGCCGCCTTTGGAGGCGCAATATGCAGCCTGACCGATCTGGCCGTCAAAAGCGGCGATTGATGCCGTATTGACGATTACACCCTTCTCGCCTTCTCCATTAGGTGTATTATTAATCATTTGCTCAACCGACAATCTGATCACATTGAGCGTACCGACAAGATTAACCTGCAACACTTTGTTGAATGAGTCCAAAGGCAGCGGGCCTTTCCTGCCCAAAATCTTTCCAGGAGTGGCTATTCCCGCGCAATTGACGGCCACATTTATTTTCCCGAAAGTATCAATAATTTTTCCCAGTGCTTGACGAATATCGGCTTCACTGGTTATATCGGCGTTTACAAAGATTGAGTTTGCCCCAACAGTAACGGCAAGTTTCTCACCTTTGGCCGAATCCATATCTACTATGGCTACCTTCGCGCCTTTTTTTGCAAGTTCAATGACTGTGGCTTCGCCTAAACCCGACGCACCTCCGGTTACCAACGCAACAACATCCTTATTATCCATATCACCGCTCCTTAATTATGATCCAGTTTAGCCAGCACTCCGCCAAAGGGCTTGATCATCTCTACCTTCATGCGTTTTACAAACTCACGGCGGATAAAAGGTATTTTTGTAAGCAACAAAATAGTACTGTTAATCATCCGCCATTTGTAATTCTTGTTGGGAAAATCGTAAAATCTATTTTTTTCATAATATTTATGGTCAGCCTGGAAAACTATGCGCAGCTTGCCAAAAATCGCGTCCCGGAATAATTTTGTTCCCGCCACTCCATAGAATTTTTGCGGCTGAAGATATCCCTTTTTACTATAAATAACGGCGCTCGCGGCCATGCCCTGCAGCGCATGATTAATTTCCGGTGATCCGCCCATATCGTCACTTACAAATCCAACCAGATTAGCGTGCTGCATATCCGCGTACGCTTCCAGAATTTCCCGCAGATTATAAAGCTGATTAAACGATCCTGCAACAATAAACCCGATTTGTTTATCTTCAAGCGCCGGGATATGCCCGTTAAAAAAGCTACGGTCAAAAAAACATTTCCACCGGGAAGAAAGAAACCGGTCATGAATGGCACCGGCAAAAAATAAAATATCCGCCGTCTTAATCTGCTTATTGAAAAAATCAATAAATCCGTCTTTACCTTCATAAAAGCAACTGTTGTCGATGCCGCACTTCATACAACCGAGGCAGCCGCCTTTAATATCAACATTCTTGAGTTGCAAAATCGCCGCAACGGGCGAAAAGGCTTTTTGAAAATTTTCCACCATTTTGCGGAGGTTAGGATTATTGCTAAAATCGTCAACAACTATCAAGACTTTTTTGCCGTCAGTATCTATCTGACGAAGCAATGCCGGTTCATAGGCTATGGTCGAATTAGTCAAACGTTTAGCGCCTGCTATCGCCCCGGAACCATCTTTAATTGCCTGAATAAACATCTGGCCAAAAATTGCGAGCCTGCGCCTTTCTTTAGATTTGAAAAGATCGTACATCTCTGCCGAATAGGATCCGAAAAACTTCATTTCCAGGTCGCCGCAAATGTCACGCAGGTAATTGTGGGCGGTATGGTCGAAAAATTTAATTGACGTTGTTAAAACGGCAACCGGTTTTCCCTGAAAAGCTGAAGTGGAATTTCTTTCAAAGATTAATTCAATGAATCGCTTATATTGCGAAGAAACGAGGAAAAAATAAAGAGGAAAAGCCCATAGAACGGCATCCGCAGCCGCTATTTGACCGATTGTCTCTTTAAAGAACTTATCATCTTCTTCCAGTTTTTTAATCTTCAGCGCAACATCAAATATTTGGAATTCAATCTCCGGAAATTTACGCTGGAGAAAAGATACATATTGCAGAGTAACACTAACCTGACCTTTAGGAGAACCATTCAAAACGGCGATTTTCATAATACCCCCTATATTTATTTTACTATTTCCCGTCCGATAATCATATTTTGGACTTCCCGCACACCCTCATAAATATCTATAATGTGAGCATCGCGGGAAAGTTTGGAAATTTCGTACTCGTTTGTAAAACCATAGCCACCATGCAAATGGAGGCCTTCTGTTGAACAAAAAACAGCTGCTTCCGCTGCCACATTTTTCGCCAAGGAAGCATATATCCCGGCATCCTTTGCTTTTTCCTGAATCTTACAAACTGCTCTCAAAAGTGACATTTCCGCCAGTTGAACTTTTTTCCACATTGTAATCAACATATCTCTAGCCACCGGCAGATCGCAAATTCTCTGGCCAAATTGTTTGCGTTCACGCGTGTAATCCATTGTCAGGGCAAATGCACGTTTGGCCAAACCAAGGCCAATTGCGGCAACCATCGGCCTAGCAAAATCCAAAACATCAACAATATATTTGAAACCGAAACGCCTGTCTCCAATAATCTGGTTCGGATGGATAATAACATCCTCAAAAGTAACGCTGGCAGTATTAGACAGCCTTTGCCCTAATTTATCCTCAGGTTTTCCAATAATTATTCTTCCACCGGTAGGGACATTAATTTCTCTTGTTGAACTTCCAATGTCCGGAATATCAGAGGAAGTTATATGTTCTACCGGAATAATTACACAAGCCATAAAATTGCTTGTCGGTTTTCCCACTTTGCAAAGAACCGTGTATTGTGAAGCATACGAGGCATTGGTAATAAAGCACTTGGATCCGTTTAAAACATAAGTCCCGTCATCTTGCTTAACAATGAAAGTCGTCATCATCGAATTATCTGAACCGGCACCGGGTTCAGTCAGGCAAAAGGAAGCCAGGAGTGGTTTTTCCACAAAAGGCCTCAGAAATAATTCTTTTTGCTCTTCAGTTCCATGCAGGCTTACGACAATATTTGCCAGATCGTTGCACATCGCCGAAGTGGAAATGCCCGTATCACCGTAAGAGATTTCCTCGATGATCAGTGCTGAAGATAGCGTATCAATCTCAAAACCTTTGACCGATTCGGGAATACATAAATTAATTATGCCCGTTCCCCAGGCTTTATTAATAATTGTCCAGGGAAAAGTGTGAGCTTTTTCCATCTCTAAAATATGCGGCGTGATTTCATTTTTTACGAATTTCCGCACCGTATCCAAATACATTAATTGATTTTCACTAAAGCTAAAATCCATAGGGAACCCTTTCGTTTATCAAGTTGATCCATCTGCTCATGCGCTGACAGATTTATCAATTCCATATTTCGTCCGCAGAAATTTTTCCATGGTCGCGGGATACAAGATATATGCAAGCACATCTTCATCGCTGCGGGCGAGATCTCCAAGACTCTTTTTCGCCGCTTCAATTTCCGGTTTCAGGTAATCAGCCGGCCTTCCTGATACCGGTTCCTGTCCGCGCTTGTAATTCTTCAATATTTTTTTTGTTAATTCCGGATCAATCGGCATCGGGGTCTTGCCATACATGCCCAAAACCAGATCCTTGAGTTGATTGGATATTCTTACATAACGGCCGAAGAGGACATTCAACACAGCCTGCGCACCGATTATTTGTGATACCGGAGTAACCAGAGGAGGACTGCCCATTTCTTTGCGTGTCTGAACCACTTCTTTATATATTTCTCCCAGTCTATCCAACGCGTTCATTTCCTTCAACTGGCCGGTCAAATTGGAAATCATGCCGCCGGGAATCTGATGGGCAAGAACTCCATTATCAATGATTGATAATTTATGGGTGGACAGGTGAGTACTATATTTCGGAGCGATACTTTCCAGATGTTCGCCCAACACCAGAAGTTTGTGTAAATCCATTCCGGTCGCTCGCTCGGTTCCCCGAAGGGCGGCAACCAGCGGTTCAATGGCGGGCATTGAAGTTCTCAGCGCGAAAGGCGCCAGACAAGTGTCCACAACATCAACTCCGGCTTCTATCGCTTTTAAATATGTCATCGAAGCCATGCCGCTGGTGTAATGGGAATGCAGGTGCAGAGGCAATTTAATTTCTTTTTTTATGGCGGAAACCAGATCGTAGGCATCAAAGGGGGAAAGTATACCCGCCATGTCTTTTATGCAGATCGCGTCTGCGCCCATTTGCTCAAGTTCTTTCGCTTTCTTCACAAAATATTCAAGGGTATAGACTTCTCCACCCAGACGAACCTCGGTCAATGAATAACAAACAGCGCCCTGAAACTTTTTCCCATTGGCTTTAATTCTTTCCGCGCATGATTCCATATTGCGAAAATCGTTTAAAGCGTCAAAACAGCGGAAAACATCAATCCCGATTTCGCAGGCTTTATCTACAAAAGCACGTACCACGTCATCGGCGTAATGGCGATAGCCGACCAGATTTTGTCCGCGTATCAGCATGGCAAAGGGAGTTTTGGTGATATATTTTCTGAGAATCTTCGGACGCATCCAGGGGTCTTCGCCCAGAAATCTATGCATGGTGTCAAAAGTCGCGCCGCCCCAAACCTCCATTGCGTGAAAACCGCAACTGTCCATCTCTTCGGCAATGGGAAGCATATCCTCTGTTTTCATTCTGGTCGCATAAATTGATTGATGACCATCACGAAAAGTGTTGTCCTGGATTTTTACAGGATTTGATGGAATCGTTTCTATACTTTTCATAATGAACTCCTTAATACATGCTCCCGCATTTTTAATCGAAAATAATTGTACTGGGATTACTTCGCACCAGCAAAGACTTTTTCAGCCGCGTTAAGTCCGGTAACCGACTGACAGGTCACACCGATTGTTTTGAAAAATTCGCACAGAGGCCGTCCGGGGCCAATCTCGAAAACTTCCTGAGAATTAGCTGCTAAGCATAACATGTTTTCACGCCACTTTACAGTATTGCTAAGCTGGTTTACCAGATTCTCTCTTATTGATTTAACATCATTTTGGTGAAAACTACCGGTAAAGTTTGATGTTACCTGAGGAGCGTTTTGTGGGTTTAGATCCCCTCCGACATCCTTCAAAGTATCAAAAAATGGTCCTTCGATTTTTTTCATGAAACGGCTGTGAAAGGGAGCACTGACATTTAATTGAATAAATCTATGCCGTTTATCGGTCGGGAAAACTTCTGCCATTTTTTTCTCTATTTCCGGAAGCGCTTTGGCTTCGCCACTGATAACTATCTGATTGGCTGAATTGATATTGGCAATATCAACCGGTAAATTTTCCAATAACTTTTTGAGAATGTTAATGTCAATGTTCTCCGAGATAACCGCGGCCATTGAGCCAATACCGACAGGCACTGCTTCCTGCATTAGCTTGCCACGCGTTCGAACTATCTTTACGGTTTGGGCGAAAGGCATAACACCTGCGGCAACCAGCGCGGCAAACTCTCCTAAAGAATGACCGCCAAACCACCGGGCGGAAAAATCAAAACGCTGTAACAAACCCCGCAGCATGGCAATCTCTGTTGTAAGAATACATGGTTGGGTATATTCGGTTAAATTCAGACGATCATCATCGTCAAAACAAATTGAAGCAACATTCAACCCCAGCGCATCGGAAGCCTCTTCATACGTCTGGCGACAAACAGGAATCTGCTCATAGAAATCTTTCCCCATTCCCGTTCTTTGAGAACCCTGCCCGGGGAAAACAGCCACTATATTCTTACTTTCGCTCATTAAAAACCTTTCTGAAAATACTTTGCCCAAGAAAATTGTTGCCGACGTTTTATATACTAAAATTGACTTTATATCAATTCATGATAGTAGAAAATAATTGCTCACGAAAATATTTAAAAAAGTGAATACCTATAATCAAAACATGACCATATTAGATAAAACATTTTACGAGCTTGGCACTTTGAAAGTCGCCCACGCGCTTATCGGGAAAAAGTTAGTACGGCGGATCGGCGGCCTGGAATTGAGCGGAATGATCGTAGAGACTGAAGCTTATTGCGGTGAGGAAGACAGCGCCTGCCATGCGCATAGGGGAAAGACAAAACGAAATGGTGTCATGTTCGGCCCGCCGGGCCATGCTTATGTTTATTTCACTTATGGTATGCACTATCTGCTGAACATGGTAACCGAAGCGGAGGGCAATCCCTGCGCGGTGCTTATCCGCGCGATACTGCCTGTTGCCGGAATAGAAGAGATGGAAGTCCGCCGCAAACGCAAAGGCCCCGAACTTACCAACGGACCCGCAAAACTCTGCCAGGCAATGGGAATAGATAAATCTTTAAACGGCTGGAATTTAACCGCAGGCAATGAGCTATGGGTCGAAGATTACAAGAGAATTCCCACAAAGCTTATTACTGCCACACCCAGAATAGGCATTGATTACGCCACGGAACAATACAGAAATGCCCTCTGGCGCTTTGTATTTGAAACAAAATGATAATCTGACTCACCCTTCCGCCATAACATCAAATTATCTTGCGGCATCATCTTTGATATGCTACCAGTGCGCCACTTTAAAGAAGGGTTTACAATATATGATTCATTTCAGTGGCATCAGCAAGCAGCATGGTCCGCAAATCCTGTTTCGGGATGCCAGTTTTCAGATACTGCCAGGCAGCCGCAGCGGCCTTGTTGGGCCAAACGGCGCGGGTAAAACCAGCATCTTTCGCCTGATCATGGACGAGGAAGAGTTCGATGCCGGAGAAATCACCAAAGCACGCAATATCGTCTGCGGCTATTTTTCTCAGGACGTCGGCGCCATGTCCGGCCACTCGGCGCTTAAGGAGGTCATGTCCGCCTCCGAATCCGTAATAAAGCTCGGCTTGCAGATTTCGGAGATGGAAGCAGCCATGTCCCAATCGATGGCCGAAAATGAAATGGCGAATCTGCTGGGGCGCTATGGCGAAATTCAGGCGGAGTTCGAGCATCGCGACGGCTACGATCTGGAAAGCCGCGCGCAAATTATTTTGACAGGCTTGGGTATCGGGCCTGACGATTACAATCACCCGGTGGAAACATTCAGCGGCGGCTGGAAAATGCGCATCGCGCTAGCCAAAATCCTGTCGATCAATCCCGATGTGCTTTTGCTGGATGAACCCACAAACCATCTTGATGTGGAATCGATCATCTGGCTGGAAGAATGGCTATCAGGCTCATTTAAAGGCGCACTGTTAATGACCAGCCATGACCGCGAATTCATGAACCGCGTGGTGAATCGCATTGTTGAAGTTGACAACCGCTCGATCACCACTTACAGCGGCAACTACGATTTTTACCTGCGTGAACGGGAAATTCGGCGGGAGCAGCTTCTGGCCAGCCACCGCCGTCAGCAGGAAATGCTGGCCAAGGAAGAGGACTTCATTGCCCGTTTTGCGGCACGCGCTTCACATGCGTCTCAGGTGCAGTCCCGCGTTAAGAAGATTGATAAGATTGAGCGCATTGAAATTCCGGCCGAACAGCGCAACATCAAATTCAAGTTTGCCGAACCGCCGCGCAGCGGTGACGATGTTGTCAAGATCGATGAGCTGGGTAAAGTATGGCCCCGTCCTGACGGAGGCGTGAAATCTGTCTTTGGCGGAGTTACCGGTGTTATCCGGCGTCAGGAAAAGATCGCCGTGGTTGGCGTCAACGGCGCCGGCAAGTCCACATTCTTAAAGGTGCTGGCCGGTCAGGCGAAACCTTCAACCGGCAGTATGAATCTGGGAGCAAACGTCTATCCCGGTTATTTCAGTCAGCATGCCATGGATATTCTCCAACCGCGAAAGACAGTGCTGGAGACCGTGCAGGATGCCATGCCGCAGGCACATCTCGGCACGCTGCGCAATCTCTGCGCAGCCTTTCTGTTTCAGGGTGATGATATTTACAAACGGATCGACAAATTATCCGGCGGGGAAAAGAGCCGGGTGGTTCTGGCAACGATGCTGGTGCAGCCGATCAACTTGCTGATCCTCGATGAACCGACCAACCACCTCGATATCCAGTCGCGCGAGACGCTGCTTGCTGCATTGCAAAACTTTTCCGGCACGGTTGTGCTCGTCAGCCATGACCGTCACTTCCTGCGCTGCCTCATCAATCGCGTCTTTGAAATTGATCATGGTGAGATGCGCATTTACAATGGTAATTACGAATACTACCTGGAAAAATCCGGTCGGGAACATCGCGCGGCCTGAAAAACTTCTATTTACTCGAATTAATATATTCGGTAATTTTGGACGCAATTGTTTTTACAACATGTTCAAATTCATCGACGTCCTTATCCAGCAGCGTCATACGGAAACCGAGCAGCGGCGTGAAAAACGAAGTCAGTGGGACAACGCAAATACCGGTGGCCGCGAGCAGATAGTAAACAAATCGTTTGTCGTATTCTATAGAGCCCTTCGTCAGCTCTTCCACATATTTTTTGATCTCCGGTTGCTTAATCGGCAAAGTCTGACGATCATTGAGCACTGATTCATTGAAGATAACCGTATTGTAAAACGCGCCATTGGTTTTGTTGGCAATCAGAAAAGGAACATCTTTCAAAATTCCATAGGCGATATTGGAAAGTTTTTCGTAATGCTGCAAACGCTCTCTCAAGTAATTTTTATATTCCGGATGCGTCATGATCCGCGGAATTGCCATTTGCGGCAGCGTTGTCGAGCACACTTCCGACATCTTCTGATGCAAAATAGTATTGATGAAGCGTGAAAATATCGGGTCTTTGTCCGCGTTATACACTTCCATCCAGCCGCAGCGCGCGCCGGGCCAGGGGGCTTCTTTGGATATGCTCTTCATGGCGATAGCAGGAACATTGCCGATAATATCGCATATCGGCACAGTTTTTTTGCCGTTATAGACTATATTGATATAAGTCTCATCGGAAATCACAAAAAGATCATTTTCTCTGGCAATCCGGACGATATTCTGGAGCGCCTCAACCGGATAAACAAAGCCGGTGGGATTATCGGGGTTGATGATCAGGATGCCGACAATCGCTTTATGGCTTTTGACTTTCTGCTCGAGTTCCCTCAAATCGGGATGCCAGTTGTTGTATGGATTCATCCGGTAAGTATTGGACGGAAAAGAAGCGTGGAGTACTTCCGCCATAAAATGCGTGGAATACGTCGGCTCCGGCATGATCATGCGGGCATCCACCTGGATGGAACTGTAGGCGCGGGCAATCGCATCTCCCAGACCATTGAAGAAAATGACGTCTTCCGGCGTAATCTGAGCCTTGCCACGCGCATTGACGCTATCGGCAATAAAAGCGCGCGTGACATCCACTCCCTTGGTGGGCGAATAAGCGTAAGAGCCGTCTTCCTTGATAATATCGACAAGGACTTCTTTCATCCAATCCGGAATTTTTTCGCCTTTTTGGATCGGGTCACCGATATTTTCCCAGATGATTTCGATACCGTATTCTTTCAGCTTGTTAGCGATGAGTACGATATTGCGGATTTCATAAGTCAGCCCGCTGCCGCCACGGGCAATTTCAAAACGCATAAGTCATTTAACTCCTTATATATTCTTAATTTATTCATAATACATTTTTATCCGATTTTCCACACTTTTTTGAGATGATATTTTTTGAAAGACAAAAAATATATTTCGTGATAATGAAACGAAAAAATAAGGAAATATATTATGGAAGAAACAAAGAGTTTTGCTGAAATGCTGGATGAAACAGATCTTACCCCGAAACGTTTTGCCCCCGGTGAAAAAACAGAGGCAACCGTAGTAAAAATTTCATCGGAATGGATATTCATAGACTTAGGCGCAAAAAGCGAAGGTTATCTGGACAAAAAAGAATTCCTTGATGATAATGGTAACCTGACAGTAAAGGAAGGAGATACAATTACCGCTTATTTCCTTTCTTCAAGCCACAGCGAAAGACTGTTTACGACTAAATTGCTTGCACGCAAAAGTGTCGACGACTTTTTGCTCAACGCGTACAGGAATCAGATTCCCCTGGAGGCAACGGTAGAAAAGGAAATCAAGGGTGGCTTTTCAATCAAAATAAGCGCCAGTGCCAGCGGTTTTTGCCCATACTCGCAAATGGATACGAAAAAGATTGATGATGTAGCTGCTTATATCGGTAAAAAACTTGATTTTATTGTTATTGAATACGCTGAAAATGGCCGCAACATAATTCTTTCCCGTCGCCCTCTTCTTCAAAAAATCGAACAGGAAAAAATCAAAGAGCTCAAGGTTTCGCTGAAAAAAGGCATGACCGTGCGCGGCACAGTTACCTCTGTTCGCGATTTTGGCGCGTTTGTGGATATCGGCGGCGTCCAGGCAATGCTGCCTGTTTCTGAAATGGCCTGGGGCAGAGTGGAGGACACCAAAGCCCTCTATACGCCCGGTGATATTATTGAGGCAATAATAATCAATCTCGATTGGGAAAATGACAGGATTACGTTATCGGTCAAAGATAAACTGCCCGATCCATGGAATGAAGTAGTGGCTAAATATCTTGAAGGAAGTATCCACACGGGAAAAGTATCACGATTAACTGACTTCGGCGCTTTCATCACTCTGGAGGCAGGCGTAGATGGCCTTTTGCATATATCCAAACTGTCGCGTGGCAAGAAAATAAAACACGCCAGCGATGTTCTGACCGCTGATTCTCAATTAGAAGTCCAAATTGAAAAGATTGACCGCGACAATAAGCGTATCTCCCTAAATATTCCAGGCAATAATCAGGATGTCTCTTCCGATGGAGGAGGTGAGGATTTCCGCAGCTACGTCCCCCCGGCACCCAAGACCATGGGCACGTTCGGTGATCTGATGAAGAAATCGAAGAAGAAGAAATAAGAGGCAGATAAAAACTTGATCCCTCAGTCTTTAGCCTTCAGTCTTTAACACGATCAAAGCGTCGGCTACTACCGGATTGGATCTGCTGATAATAATCGGGTTGAGGTCGATCTCGGCTATTTCCGGATGCAGTAAGGATATATCTCCTACTGCCCTAATTATCTTGATTAGTCTTTCAATTTTAACCTTCGGCATACCGCGAAATTCCTGCAGCATCTTCTTGGCACGAATGTCGGCAAACATTTCCTCTACATCCACATCGGCAAGAGGAGCCAGACGTATCGTCGTATCGCGATAGATCTCGGTAAAAACTCCACCAAGACCAAACACAACGCACGGCCCAAATCCCGCAAAACGCGTCATCCCGGCCAAAAATTCCCTGTTCCCCCGCAGCATTTCCTGAACCAAAATTGGCACGGGTTTCCCCGCCGCTTTCTGGATAGACGAGAAATTATCTTTGAGCTGGGTGGCATTCTCTATATTCAAAGCGATCAGCCCTTTACCGCTTTTGTGCATAATCTCCCAACTGCAGGCTTTGAGCGCCACAGGATAGCCGATTTTTTGGGCGGCATCCAGTGCCTCCGCTTTCGTTGAGGCTAATACCTCTTTTGTAACAGGCACACCGTAAGCAGCCAGCATTTTTTTCGCCGCGTGTTCGTCCAGCGCTGTTTGACCATTTAATTTTGCTTGTTTTATGAGACGAGTTGCCAACTTACTTACTGCCGGGAGAACGATTTTACCCAAAGGTTTGCGTTCTCTGACTTGTTTGTAGTGGTAAAGAGCGCCTAAAGCCCGCGCGGCATTTTCCGGTGAATGAAAAACAGGTGTATTTGTGTCCTGGTAGCCTTTAGTATAACCATCTTCCCGACCGAAGAAAGACGATATCAGCATCGGCATTTTATACTTATGGGGCAGTTCAAATGCCTTGGCATGGACCGGCCCGAGTTGCTTTAAGAATTCTTCTAGGCTAATTCCTCCTATAAGATCAACAATATGATCGTAAATTTCCTGCATGAAGCCGGAATGCAGGACTCCATGCAGAACTATTGCATCGACCTCGCCACTTTTCATCATAATCTCCGGCAGGGTTACGGCTAGCTTCTCCATGTTCAAATGAAAAGTCATATCAACGGGATTAGCCGCGGAAGCGTGAGGTTCGATATGTTGTTTTATTTCCTTTTGCAAACTCTCGGAGAAACGGGGAACTTCCAGCCCGGCCAAATCACAGGTATAAGCAATGGCCGTTGCTGGACCGCCGGAGTTAGTCATAATTCCTACGCGTTTTCCACGCAGAGGCGGCTGTGTGGCCAAAGCCCATCCATTTGCATAAAGTTCTTCAATACTGCCCACTCGAATTACACCGGCTTGCTTCAAGATACCGTTATAAAGAAAATCAGGACCGGCCATAGCGCCGGTGTGGCTTGATCCGGCACGAGCGCCGGAGACTGAACCGCCGACATATTGTGCCAGTACTGGTTTACGTTGTGTGACCTTGCGGGCTACTTCGACAAATTTTTTCCCGTCGCGTATTCCTTCGATATAAAGAATGATCGCCTTTGTTTGTTCATCTTCCCCCAGATACTCCAAAGCGTCCACAATGTTGATATTAGCTTCATTGCCTAAACTGATAGCTTTGCTGAATTGAATTCCCCTTTTTTTCAGATATGGCAGAGACTGAGCCACGTAGGTGCCGCTTTGCGATGCAAATCCGAGCAGACCGGATTTGGGAGAAAATGGAGCAACCGTAGTGTTCAAATTAATCTCGGAATTAATTACTCCCAGACAATTAGGACCGACAAAACGTATTCCATATTGCCCTGCTATTTCATTGATTTTTCTTTCCATGTCCAGACCGGTTGCACCTGTTTCCTTGTAACCGGCGGTAACAATAATTGCCCTCTTAGTGCCGATTTTACCGAAATCCGTAAGCAGAGACGTTATTGCTTTATTCGGCACGATAAAAACGACCAGATCGGGAACTTCAGGCAGATCTTGGGCGGCAGCATAAGCCTTGTGCCCCAAAACTGTTTTTTCCGTACGATTAATAGGATAAAAAGCACCCTTATAGCCGTCTTTCACGATGCTGAGCGCCTGAATAGTTCCCATTTTCAGAGGATCATTACTTGCGCCCACAACGGCAATAGATTTTGGATTCATCAACAACTTCAAAGGATTTTCCGGCATTATTAAACTCCCTCTAAAATAATCTTCATTAAAAATTATGACCGGGATTACATAATAAAAATATACCTGTCAAGCTAAAACCACGGGAACCCCAAAGCAAGCTTTGAAAAAAGATTCCGCAGCAAGCTGCGGGGTTTTATACCCTCCGCTATGCGGGATTGTTCAACTTACCAATTTCCCTACACTTCGTTATGGAAATTGGAGTTTCACGATAAAAAAAGCGCGTCATGCCCCTATCCCTCAAGGCATTCGCCGGACTAGACACCAGCATCATCTTCTCTTATCGTTATGACTGACTGAACTCATCCCACGAATATTCATGGTTCCGAACAGGTGGTCGTCATTCATTTTCGGGTTAAATAGTGGATCACCGTCAAATTTGCAGCATGCTTTGTTACAGTCACGACATAATACGATACCTTATGGCACATTAGATCCATCTCATACAGTCATAACCTTGGAAACAGCTCATTTTAGAATTGAGCAACAACACAATGCGAACATGCTTTGAAGGTTCAGTGCCTATTCTGGTAACATCCTGTAATGTACTTTCGGCTCTTTGCGTTCGAGGGCTTGCTCAGCATTGACCGCCAACCGCATCAGAGTTGCCTCATCCCAGGCGCGCCCCATGGCTTGCATGCCAATGGGCAATCCATTTTTGGTATAGCCAACAGGGAATGAAATTGCGGGCAGTCCTGTCATGTTACCCGCAGTGGCGAATCGCATGATCTCGATAGTGGTGCTCAAGTCAGAGTTGCCATCGGGCAACGCATCCTTGGGAATGGCAGGCGCTGCGATGGCGGTGGTGGGCGTAATGATTAAGTCCACTTGCTCAAGGGCGCGGGTGAAATTATTGATGATGCGAGTGCGCGCTCGTTGTGCCAGGAGATAATCTTGTGAGCTGAAGGCGCGGCCGAGTGCTAAGTTGAGACGCACATCCAGCCCGTGTTCTTTATGATGCTCCGCGTAGGTGTAGCTCATAGCTTGAACCATTTCCGCCACGATGGTGACAGTGTGGGAGACTCGATTCAATTCCAGTTCAGGAATGATGATCTCGCGGATTTCCGCGCCCATGCTTTCAAATTTCTTGAGCATTGATTCGCAGGCTGCCACCACTTCCGGGTCTGCGTGTTGGAACCATTGTTTGTAAACGCCTAGTTTCAATCCATTTAAATTAAGTTGATCCCAATTCTGGAGCGATGGCAATGGTTGATGCAATGAGTTTGGGTCATGCAGGTCGGGGCCGGCCATCACAGCATAAGCTAAAGCTGTGTCGGTGGCGCTGCCGGCGATCGGTCCAAGGTGAGCGACGCTCCAGCATAATGGCGCCGCGCCGTATTCGCTAACCCGTCCAAAAGTCGGCTTCAATCCGAAAACTCCGCAGAATGAAGAGGGAATGCGTATCGAGCCGCCACCGTCCGCGCCGATGGCAACGGGCACGAGTCCCGCCGCTACGGCTGTGGCTGATCCGCTGGAACTTCCGCCTGTAAAATGATCGGGGTTATAGGGGTTGCGCGTCGTGCCGTGCGTTGGATTTAGCCCCGTTACGTTGATGCCTATTTCATGCATGTTAGTTTTGCCAATGAGCAACGCGCCCGCCGCACGCATACGGGCAACGCTTGTCGCATCTTCTTTCGCCGGTGATTTACCAAGAAATGCTGTTCCGACTGTTGTGGGGTAGGGAACCATATCCACTTCATCTTTCACTGCCACAGGCACGCCGTCAAAGATACTGAGCGGCTTGCCTGCTTTGATTCTTTGTGTGGCTTCGCGTGCCTGCTTCATCACATTCTCCCGGTTGACAGCGATCACCGCGCGCAAAGGCGGCGTGGATGAATTGCTATCTTCAATCGCGGCTAAAACTTTTTTTGCCACTTCTTCGGGCGTGGTCTTTCCATCCCGATAGGCTTTGGCGTAATCAAACACGGTTGAAAAGTGGAAACCTCGCGAACCTGCTGCGGATGATTTCGGCCACTCCTGTTCGGGCACCGCTGAATTTTTTTCGGCATAAAAACCGGTAAAATGAAGCGGTTGCGGAGTCGGAGCTTCGTCAATGATTTGCTTGCGCAACCAACTAATGCCCGCGCTTTCAAACAGGCTTGGAATCAACAATCCGCCAAGCGGGCCCTCAACAAGCGATACGAACAATCGCAACAATCCACCCGAAACGCAAGGCAGTTTGACGGATTTCAAATCATAAATATTTTTGTTTTCCATTTTTCTCCCCTCCCCAAAACTTTTGTTCCATGAGCTTTACCTTGCTTCATTGTGGCTCGCTCCCGGTTTCCAAACGCGGTCACACTATCTGATATTACCTTTTACATTCTCTCGCATGATTCTTTAAATCAGTCAATGCGCCTACCCTTTTTCGGTATCTCTGAAAAATAAGTTTCTTTTATTTCTGTTGTAAGTTGACCTGCCCCCGATGCATAATATTTTTTAATCATTATGACCGCCCTTTTCTTGACCCAATATTATGCCACAAATCTAACTTTAACTATGGATCAATTTTCGGGGGCTAGGTCAGTATAAGCTCAATATTCCCGTATGTCAAAAAATTAAAAGACTCGGATTTCAACTTTTTTCACTCTTAATTTTGACTTTACAAAAACGCTTTATCCTGATTAAAGTCAAAGCAAAAATATTCAGGGAGACTTTTTCAATGGGGAAGATGGAATTACCTCAATATGATTACGATATAATTATCATCGGTGGCGGACCGGCAGGCTATAGTGCCGGTATTTACGCTGCCCGTGCCGGCCTCAAAACACTGCTTGTGGAAGGCGCTTCTACTGTTAGTCAGATAACTATTACCGACCTGATAGAAAATTATCCGGGCATTCCCGACGGCATCAATGGTTTTGATCTGATGCAGCTTTTTAAAAAACAAGCCCTGAAATTCGATCTGGAAGTTATGCCTAAAGATGTCGTAGCGATCAAAAAAAATACTTCATCACCCGTTATCTGGGGAGTTACCGTGGGAGAAATCGACCTTAAGACTTTGAGCGTAATCGCGGCAACCGGAGCGCATTGGCGCAATTTGGGAGCACCGGGGGAAACTGAATTTGCGGGAAAAGGGGTTTCCTACTGCGCAACCTGCGACGGGCCTTTTTACCGTAATAAAGATGTAATAGTTGTTGGTGGTGGTGATACGGCGATTCAGGAAGCTCTCTTTTTGACTCACTTTGCCAAAAAAGTCACGGTCATCCATCGCCGCGATAGGCTGCGCGCCGCAGGCATTCTGCAAAAGAGAGCATTTGCCAAAAAGAAAATCGAATTTGTCTGGAACGCAACGCTGACAGAAGTGGCCGGCGGAGATTTTGTTACCGGAGTGAAGATAGCCGATGTCCATTCCGGAAAAATAAGCGAAATTCTCGCCGAAGGTGTTTTTATTTTTGTCGGTCGCCTCCCCCACACCGATATTTTCCAGGGCTTGCTGGAATTAGATGCAACCGGCTTTATTCAGACTGATGAGAATTTAAAAACAAGTGCTGCCGGAATTTTTGCCGCCGGAGACTGCCGGGTGAAACTTTTCCGACAGGTTGTAACTGCTGCCGGCGACGGGGCCAATGCAGTATTTAGCGCAGAACTCTATATTGAAGATTTAAAAGGCGAAAAATACTAAAGGGACATAACTATGGAATCTTTAATTAATATCTGGCAACACATACCTTCGCAACTGAGCCCAAACCTTTTCACCATTGGTTCTTTTCAACTGCGCTATTATAGCCTGATGTATCTGGTCGCTTTCGCCATCGTTTATTTTCTGACTGTTTTCCGGATAAAACACGAAAATTATAAATACACAGCCGAAAATATTCAGGACTATCTGGTTTGGGCAATGATCGGGGTGATAATCGGAGGAAGATTTGGTTATGCCTTATTTTACAATTTCGGCTATTACTTCCAGCATCCGCTCGAAATAATTTTGCCTTTTGATTTTTCCCACGGCATTAAATTTGTCGGCCTTAGCGGAATGTCTTATCACGGAGGCCTTATCGGCGTCGTCATTATGTCTATCTTATTTTGCCGCAAGTACAAATTTAATTTCTGGCATTTTGTCGATCTGCTCATTCCGGCTATACCGCTTGGTTACACCTTTGGCCGGATCGGTAATTTTATCAACGGTGAGCTATACGGCAGGATAACTACCGTGCCCTGGGGAATGTATTTCCCGCTTGATTCTTCACAGAGCCTGCGCCACGCTTCCCAGCTTTATGAAGCACTGTTCGAAGGAATTGTTTTATTCGTCTTGCTCTGGCTGATTAGAAAAAAGAAATATTTGAATGGATTCCTGCTGGGAATATATATTTGCTGCTACGGTTTTGTGCGCTTCTTCATTGAATTTTTCCGCGAACCGGATGCGCAACTGGGATTTGTTCTTGGATTCAACACCATGGGACAAGTCCTGTGTATATTAATGATGCTGGCGGGTATCGCCATTATTCTCTGGCGTAGAAATACCACCCAGACCTTGCGCCGTACAATTTAATTAAAGGGAGAAGGTTTAATGACTTTGTGGTGGCTCTTCTTTGCTGTTTTCATCTTAGCTATGCTGACACTGGATCTTGGTGTTTTCAGCCGTAAAGCGCATGCGGTAAAAATCAAGGAATCCCTCTACTGGACATCGTTTTGGATAGCGCTGGCGCTGCTTTTTTGTTCAGGTGTCTATTTTTTTTATGGCCATCAGAAGGCTTTGGAATTCTTAGCCGGTTATCTTATTGAATATTCACTCAGCATCGACAATCTTTTCGTCTTTTTACTTTTCTTCCGTTATTTTTCGGTACCCGCCAAATACGAGCAGAAAGCTTTAATCTGGGGAATAATTATTGCGCTCATTATGCGCGGTATTTTTATTTTTGCCGGCATTGCACTGATTAATAAATTTCACTGGGTGATATATATTTTCGGGGCTTTCCTGATTTTCACTGCCATACAGATTGCCCGGGGCAAGGAGCAGGAAGTTCATCCGGAAAGAAATATTATGATCAAACTACTTCGTATAATTATGCCGGTTACCCATGAATATTCAGGACACAAATTTTTTACCATCATCAAACACAAGCGCTACGCTACGCCGCTTTTGGTTGTTGTTTTAGTTTTAGGAACAACAGATGTTTTTTTTGCCGTTGATTCCATCCCCGCGGTTTTAGCTGTCACAACTGATCCTTTTATAGTTTATACTTCCAACGTCTTTGCCGTTTTAGGTCTGCGTTCTCTTTTCTTTGCCATTTCCGGCTTGATGAAACTCTTTCACCATCTGCAATATGGCTTGTCGGTAATTTTGGGTTTTGTGGGAATTAAAATGCTGATCACTGATATTTATAAGATTAATATCGGTGTATCTTTAGCTGTAATAGCATCTGTAATAGCATTATCTATTATTGCATCACTTATGTGGCCTAACAAACAGCCTCCGATCATCATAGAGGAAGAATAATTAAGACTCCATGAAAGCCGAATTTTTGAATATTTCCCAGGCCCAGCTAAAAAGATGGGCACGACTCGACGATTCTAAATTCCGTCACGCGGAAGGAATATTTCTTGCCGAAGGCGTAAAGGTCGTGGATGAGTTATTATCGAGTGACTGGCAAATAGAAGCCATCCTGGTATTAACGGAAAAAATAAAACACCGGGAAAATCTGGTGGAGAAGGCGGACAGCAATATCCCTGTTTATTCGATTACCGCTTCTCAGTGGAAAAAACTCAGTCAGGATAAGGAACCGGAAGGGATAATGGCTGTAGTCCAAATCAGGCCGGAGCCGGATTTGACTTCCTGTTTATCTAAATCGCCGGGAAATGCCTTAATTCTCTATGAGATAAACAACCCCGGCAATATGGGAGCTCTGATGCGCAGCGCGCTGTGGTTTGGTTTTGCCAATATAATTTTGAGCATTAACTCAGCCGATTACACTAACCCCAAAGTTGTGCGTGCCTCTATGGGCAGCCTTTTCCATTTGAACATTGTCTCTGGTATTGATTTGGCCGTGGCACTGCCGCAAATAAAAAAGACTTCTCGCCTTGTAGGCAGCGATGTGCGCGAAGGACTGCCGCCGCACCCACTACCGCAAAAAACAGCCCTGCTTTTAGGCAGCGAAAGCCATGGCCTGCCGGAACAGTTATTGAAAATTGCCGATGAACGCTGGTGCATTCCCGGTAACGCGCAAGCTGATTCTTTGAGCCTGCCGCAAGCGGCAACTATCATGATGTATGAATGCGTGAAAAAATGAAATCTTACATTCAAATAACGACAACCACAGAAACCAAGGAGCAGGCGCAAACCATCGCCCAACATCTGGTGGATAAAAAGCTTGCCGCCTGTATCCAGATTGTCGGCCCCATTACCAGCATTTATCGCTGGAAGGGTAAAGTGGAAAATACTCCGGAATGGTTCTGCCTGATCAAAACGAAGGATGAACTTTTTAATAAAGTAGAAACTGTGATCAAAAGTCTGCACCCTTATGAGATACCGGAGATCATTGCTGTACCAATTGTTAAGGGCAGCAAGGAATATTTACAGTGGATTGGTGAAGAGACAGAGAATAATACTAAAAGCTAAAGTCTAGCCCGACAGCCTTAGGTTTTTGTGCGTTTTGTTTTTGACGATTTCCCCGGGGCACCATGTGCCCCCGGAGTCGCCCCACAAGGCTATTAAATTTTTGTATGCGAACCATCACAAAGAGGCTGGTTTTTTGTCCGTTTACAACCGCAGAAAAATACTTGCTTAGTTTCCTCCGCCGTAAATGCAACCGGCGTAAAAGAAGTGCCCTTATGTGAGCCGTCGCAGAATGGCTGTTTCTTGCTCAAGCCGCAAGCACACCAATAATACGTTTTCCCCTTTTCAACATTCACCGCATACGGCGCTTTTTGTGCAATTTTTGCTTCTTCCATAATATCATCTCCTTTTTTCTGGTCGGATTACATACACCGCCCCGCTGTTTAGATGTTTCCTAAATAAAACCTATCTGCCGCTTATCCTTCTTTTTTTCTTGATAAACGTTCCTTCGTCAAGCTCTCTGAAAGCAAGTTCAAGCTCTTGCTGGGTATTCATAACTATTGGACCGCCCCAGGCAATCGGTTCGCCTAGCTTCTTACCTGTAACAAATATGTAATGGATATCTTCAATCGCCTCTATGTCAATGCTACCGGCTTCCGCGAGGAGAATCAGCTGTGCTTGTTCCAGTTTCGTGTCGTCAAACTCGCCTGTTCCGGAAATAAGATAACAAAAGCTAGTGTATCCTTTTTTAGCCGCGTGGGATAGGGCACTTCCCTTCTTTAAACGGACATCCAGGTATTCGATATCTACCATCAGCTCCTGCACTGGTCCGTTTACATTTTTGTACGTGCCGGCTATGACCCGCACTTCTCCGTCCGGTATCTTGACCACCGGCACTTCATCTTCGCTTATACCCCTGTAGCGCGGCTCCATCATCTTATTTTCTGCCGGCAGATTTACCCACAATTGCAACCCGTGCATCATTCCTATGGAAGGTTGCGGCATCTCCTGGTGAATTACACCGCCACCCGCAGTCATCCATTGAATATCCCCCGGCCCGATTGTGCCCGCATTACCGATATTGTCGCCATGCTCAACCGTTCCACCGAGCATATAGGTCACTGTTTCAATTCCGCGATGAGGATGCCAGGGAAAGCCTTTGACATAATCATCGGGATTGTCTGAACCGAAATGATCAAGGAGCAGGAACGGATCGGTAAGTTTTGTATGGTCATGCGCGAAAATACGCCTCAACTTAACTCCGGCTCCGTCGTAAGTTGATTGCCCCTGCAGAATTAATTTCTTCATATGATTCTCCTCTAATCTTGATTCGGCGCCATTAACCTATCTGCACCGCCAGCATGGAGATGGAGCCACCATCAACCCCTTCTACCGGAAAGCTGACCATCTCCTTTTTCTGACGAAGACCAAGCACATAAAGCAGCGGCAGATAATGTTCCGGTGTTGGCGAGGCAAGACGGGCATCACGACCAAAGTGTTCGTAATTGACAAGCGGCGCATCATCGCCTTTAAGCATCAAATCCCGCGCCTGGGCTTCAAAGCGCAAAGCCCAATCAAATGGTTGAATCCCGGGTTTATCCCAAACATAGGCGGACAAATTATGCACGATATTGCCGCTGCCGATGATTAAAACTCCATCTTCGCGCAACGGCGTAAGCCTTTTGCCTAATTCATAATGATATAATGGTGGCTGACTCCGATCAATGCTGAGTTGCACTATTGGGATATCCGCAGCCGGGAAGACGTGTTTGAGCACTGACCATGTGCCATGATCAAGCCCCCAGCTTTCATCAAGACTAACCGCAACAGGGTGCAGCAGATCCTTAACACGCGACGCCAATTCCAGGCTGCCGGGTGCCGGATATTCAATCCGGTAAAGCTCTTCCGGGAAGCCGTCAAAATCGTGGATTGTACGCGGTTTAAGGTTTGCGGTCACCGCACAGTAAGGTATATACCAGTGAGCAGACACAGCAAGCACGGCCTTCGGGCGTGGAATTGATTTGCCGATAGTACCCCATGCCTCCGTGTAACTATTTTTCGACAAGGCGTTCATCGGATTGCCGTGTCCGAAGAAGATTGCCGGCATCAGCTTGCTCAATGTAATACCTCCTTTTTGTTCGCCCAAACATCTATCTGCATACTGACCTTTATGAGCATAGGCCACAATCACAGTGTTCGGTCAATTGACACTAGCTCAAAAAAACATATTGCCTGTAACTGTATTTCCTGAGTTTTGGAAATCTAAAAAAATAACTATCAAGCATTTGAAATGGTTTTATAAAATGCCCACGCAATAGGTATAGCGGGATCATCTTAAAGTACAGTAATATAGGATATTCTATTTTTACATTAAAATACTTCCTTAATTCATCCATTTCACTTGGCGTAAAAGGAAACTCCTCGTGGTCTCCATATTTCGTAATCCATAATTTCCCCACGATATTTTGTCTAAACCAAATCATAGTTTTACTTTGAGCATTGTTTTCCCAAAAAAAACCCTTGCCTTCCGGCTTGATGGCATCTCTTAAAATCTTCGAGAATTCATCGAACGGCTCAATATGATGTAAGATCATAGAGCCAAAAACATAATCGACTTTTGGCAAAGTGCTTATTTCTTTCGCAGATAACTTAATTGGCCTGATATTGCTAATGGAATTTTTTTTACAATACTCAGACAAATTCTCGATAGCTCTTTCACTCAAATCAATACTAATTACATTTGCCCCATAGTGCGCAAAAAAAAGTGACGTTGCACCTCGACCGCAGCCTAGATCAATTATTGTCATATTTTGCACACTCCCGAAATGTTCCAAAGCTTTCTGCAAAACAGGATCTTTTAGGTCAGGCATTTCGACACAACTATAACTACTTTCTTGTCCTTTGGCAAAGATGTCATCCCAATACTTTGTTGCTTGCATAAATACTCCCACATTATAGCTATATATTAAAAAACTAAACCTTGTCATGCACAAAGGTTTTGCTGAAATGAGAATATAAGTAATAATTAATCATGCAATAACTGTGGTACATTTCATTATAATGTACCGTGATAACGTTGGCAACATAGCGTCTTACGCAGGTAAAACTCATCAACTCCTCCCATGAAGACAACTGTCCACTACTTAGAACGCTGCCACACCAGAGGAAGAATAAATTATTTAAAGTTTCCATATAACTACATTTTCAGCAAGTTTTTGGCTCTACATAAGGCAAGGCTATGAAAACGATGTCCATCACAAACATAAATATTAAACTAATCTATTGTTTCTAATATATAATCTTTTGACTTTTATTTTACAATAAAAATAAATTCCAAGAATAGCTCTAAATATGTTAGTACATTCATCATCCTGAAACAATCCTATATTTTAAGGAGAAAATATGTCGAGCAAAAATGAAGTAGAGAAAAAGTGCATTGATACCATTCGTTTTCTGGCTGCCGATGCCATTGAAAAAGCAAAATCCGGGCATCCCGGCATGCCGCTGGGCGCCGCCGCTGCCGCTTTTGCTCTTTGGACAAAGCACCTAAAACATAACCCCAATAATCCTCAGTGGCCGGATCGCGACCGCTTTGTTCTTTCTTCCGGTCATGCCTCGATGCTTTTATATTCTCTGCTTCATCTCACCGGGTATAGCCTGACGCTCGACGATATAAAAAATTTCCGCCAGTGGGGAAGCCTTACTCCCGGACATCCCGAATATAAGCACACTCCCGGTGTGGAAGTAACCACCGGCCCGTTGGGTCAGGGATTGGCTAACGCCGTGGGCATGGCCATTGCCGAGGCTCAACTGGCGGCGCGCTTCAATAGTGATAGCGCAAAATTGGTTGATCATTGCACTTACGTGATGACGGGCGATGGTGACATGATGGAAGGTGTTGTCAGTGAGGCCTGCTCTCTTGCCGGACATTTACATCTGGGAAAGTTAATCGTTCTTTATGATGATAACAAGGTTACGCTTGCCGGTTCCGCGGCGCTTTCCTGCACGGAAAACATTGAGCTTCGCTTTAAGTCTTACGGCTGGCAGGTACAAACAGTTAAAGACGGCAATGATGTTGCCGCCATTGACCGGGCGATTAAAAAAGCAAAAAAAGATACTGACCGGCCATCGTTAATTTGTGTGCAATCGACAATCGGTTATGGCGCTCCCTGCAAGCAAGGAACCTGTGACGCTCATGGTTCACCCCTGGGCGCGGATGAACTCAAGGGAGCCAAAGCAGCTCTGGGCTGGCCAGCCGATCCCTCATTTTTTGCGCCGGACGACGCGCGCAAATATTTCCGCAAGGCGCTGAGTCGCGGGAAAAAATTCGAAAATAAATGGCAGGAAGATTTGGATGCCTTTAAGCAAGCACAACCGGAAATAGCCGCTGAATTCCTGCGCGCTATAAACGGCGAGCTCCCTGCCAACTGGGAAGCGGCTCTGACTGAATTTCCTGCAGGCTCCAAGGATATCGCCACCCGTAAAGCATCGGAGACGGTAATGCAGGCAATCGCCGCTAAAATTCCGGAATTTGCCGGAGGGTCAGCTGATCTAAACCCTTCAACTTTTACCTGGCTCAAAGGCCTTGGTGACTTTCAAAACCCCGCAACAGCAGCTTCCGGTTTGCACGGCATGGTTGGGGGACCGTGGAGTTACGCAGGACGCAATATTCATTTCGGCGTCCGCGAACATGCAATGGGCGCTATTGCTGTGGGCATGGCGCTGCACGGCGGGATCATCCCTTATACAGCCACATTCCTGCCCTTTGCCGATTATATGCGCCCGCCCATGCGCCTGGCCGCGCTGATGGGATTGCGCACGATCTTTGTTTTCACTCACGACAGTATCGGCGTGGGAGAAGACGGCCCCACGCATCAACCGATCGAGCAGATCATGAATCTGCGCCAGGTGCCCAACATGACAGTTATCCGTCCTGCCGACGCCAATGAAACAATGGAAGCCTGGCGTCTGGCGCTTGCTAATACCAAAGGACCAACAACACTGGTTTTCAGCCGCCAAAACCTGCCTGTTCTTGATCGAAGCGTTTGCAGTGCCGCATCAGGCGCAAGGAGCGGCGGTTATATCTTGTGGGAATCGTCAGTCAATCCGGATTTGATTCTGATTGCCACAGGTTCGGAGGTTTCCATGACACTTGCCGCAGGACGCAAGCTGGCAACAGAAGGCATCAATGTTCGCGTGGTATCACTTCCCAGCTGGGAGATTTTTGACCACCAATCCCAGGATTACCGCCATAGCGTTTTACCTCCTGCGATCACTGCCCGCATCTCCATTGAAGCGGGAATCAAACTGGGCTGGGAACATTATGTGGGGCTGCAAGGAATGATTATCGGCATGGATACTTTTGGCGCCAGTGCCCCGGGGCCGGTTCTCTATGAAAAATTCGGATTCACAGAAGCAAAGATAGTTGAAGCCGCCAAAAGCATTCTTGGCCGCAAATAATAGGAAAAGGCGATGAGCACTGTTCTTTTTTCATACTCTCTGGGTACATACCATAACGCTGTAATCAGCGCTCTTAGGTCGATTTATCAGGATGACATCATCGCGCGCATCTGGGCGAAAGATTATACCGTTTGGAAACATACTCCGGATGAAATCGTCAATCGGCTTGGCTGGCTTGATGCTCCGGCAGATACGCTGAAAAATATACAGTATATCCGCTCCGAAATTGTCCCGATAATTAACAGCGGAATTAACGAAGTAGTTTTGCTGGGCATGGGTGGATCGTCTCTCGCGGCGGAAGTATTTAATGATGTTTTCGGCAGCACCGCTGATTGTCCAACTCTCCGAATTCTCGACACGACAGATCCGGCAATGATTTCCACCGTCTCTGCGTCTCTCAATCCAAACAAGACGCTTTTTATTGTTTCTTCCAAATCTGGAACAACGCTGGAAATCAATTCTCTCTTCCAATATTTTTATAATTTGGTTTTGAAAAAATCAGGCAGTCGCGCCCGTGGACTTTTTCTTTTCATCACGGACGAAGGAAGCCCGCTTACCAAACTTGCCGCTGAAGTTTCAGAGCTGCCCGTCTTTTTAAACAATCCAAATATCGGCGGGCGTTACTCCGCGCTTTCTCTACCGGGCATAGTCCCCGCTGCAATTATCGGCATTAATGTGCAAAGGCTGCTGCAAAATGTGGTAAGCGCTGCGCAGAATGAAAAAACTCACAAGATTTCCGGCAATCTTGATGACACCGGAGCCACCTTGGGCGCGACTTTGGGAACACTGGCACAAATGGGGCGCGACAAACTCACTTTGATCATGCCGCAACAATTCGCGTCTTTCGGCAGTTGGCTGGAGCAACTAATAGCGGAGAGCACTGGCAAGGAAGGCAAAGGAATCCTGCCGATTACAGGCGAAAAGCTATCCGAGCCTGGCGCTTACGGTAATGATCGCATATTTGTCATCTTTTCAAATGGGGCAGACGATAATTCGCCAAAGATCGCATCTCTTGCCGCCGCCGGGCATCCGGTCATTGCTATTGAGAGCAATGATATTTATGAGTTAGGCGCTCAAATGTTTATCTGGGAGATAGCTACCGCCGTTGCCGCTCATATTTTAAAAATAAATCCATTTGATCAGCCGGATGTGGAAGCAGCAAAAAAACATGCCCACCGGATGATTGCCCAATACAAGGAGAAGAAAGAACTGACGCTAAGCAAGCCGACACTGACAACAGATCAGTGTGATGTTTACGGTACCAGCAATGGTGGGACAATTGCTGAAATCCTGAAAGCCTTTCTGGGTCAGGCACGTGCATTTGATTATGTTTGTTTGCAGGTTTATCTGAGCCCCTCACCTGAGGTTGATGAGTCGCTGCGGAAGCTGCGCGAAATAATTTTTGTCAAATATAAGCTTGCTGTAACAATCGGCTACGGTCCGCGCTATTTGCATTCCACCGGTCAATTGCACAAAGGCGATTCCGGGAATGGATTATTTATTCAGCTGACCGCTGAGAATTTGATCGATGTTGATATTCCTGATAACTTTGGCGACGACAATTCCACCCTCACCTTCGGAACGCTAAAAGCCGCTCAGGCCGAAGGCGATTGGCAGGCACTTACGGATGCGAGGCGAAGGGTTATCCGTTTCCACTTTAAAACAAAACCCGCCACCGGTTTAAAAAACCTAGCTGAACTTTTTTAGTCTCTCATCTTATAACAGTTTCAAATCATTTTAATTGGCAATAGCACCCCTTATTTATATTGTTAAAATTAATTTGGCACCCAGGATTATTATTTTTATACTCCTATCGAGAAAAAATAAATTCTTGTGAATTCATTGCAGACGATGTATTTAATAGCTTCACAAGCATCTGGGAAATTAAATACTTCAAGGTAAAGGAGGTGCAAAATGATCAGCAGACATATTGAAAGAAAGGTTTTTATTGGAATTATTTTTTCTCTGATACTTGTCATATGCTGTGGCGGTTGCAGTTCGAGCACGGAGAGTTCACCTGATGTAAGTACTCCTCAGTATAAAACGTTTGTTACAAAAGCAGAATTTACTGGCAACATTGCAACGGATGGGGAACCAACGACCGACATTGCCAACGCAGATGCCCTGTGCATGAATGATGATTACAAACCTGCGGGTAGCAGCACATATAAAGCCATGCTGGTTGACGGCACGAGGAGGGTTGCCTGTACGACGACAAATTGCTCCGAAGGAGGGACCAGTGAAAATGTTGATTGGGTTTTTAAACCGAATACGACATATACTCAAAGCGACGGGACAACTCCCATTTTTACAACCGATGCCCATGGCGTCTTTGATCTTGAGGCAAACTTGTTGACCAATTCATTCGACACATCGGCTTCCACATATTTTACAGGATTGATGGGGGATTGGACCTCTTCCGGTCATGGGCAGACATGTGGTGGTCTGACTTACTTTAGCCCACTATCTTGAGAATTTGGGGGGCGTGCCGCTCGGAGGCCGCCGGGATCTCTTTCGGATAGCCGATAATAATAGGCGCGACAATCCGGCAATCATCAGGGATTCCCAATTCGGCTTTTAGTTTTTGATCTCGAATATACGATCCCAGATGGATCCAGCAGGTGCCCAAACCTCTTTCGGTGGCGCTAAACATAATGTAGCTTACCGCCAGCGCGCAATCAACATCCAAAGAACGAACGCTTTTGGAACCGATAAGATAAATCAAACACGGCGCGTTATAATAAACATTAAAGCTTTTATCTTTGAGCATGTCCGCATAGCCCGGGTTGAGCGATGTTTTGTTTTCGGCAAAATCCTGCAGAAGATTCTTTTTACTTTCATCAGATAGTTTTTTCAGCATCTGCCGGTTGTTGACAATAATGAACTGGCAGGGCTGTCCATTACTGGCCGAAGGCGCGAGGCATGATTCCTGAAGTATTTCTTTTACTGTGCCCAGCGAAACTTCTTTTTCCTGAAAATCGCGGATTGCTCTTCTGTTTTTTAAAAGTTCTGGAAATGTCAACATAAAATTATCTCCTTTTAATTAATATTTTATTTTAGTCTATCCATCTTTCACCCGACACCTATTGCGTGCAAAATTAGCGATATAAAATTAACGATTACATCCTGAAGCAACTCGATTACCGGATTGAGAAAGCCTAAATACAACAAGCCGATAACAATAAAAAATCCAAATGGTTCAATTTGATACAGTACCCGGTTGATTGATTCCGGCGCGAAACCCATGAGAATTTTAGAGCCGTCAAGGGGAGGAATCGGAATCAAATTAAACGCGGCCAGCAATATGTTGATATAGGCCAGCAGATTAAGAATCTTATACATAATTTCATCATGTGTGGGAGCCAGAAGTTGCAACAGTAAAAGCGCGATAAAGGCACAAATAATGTTGGCAGTGATACCTGCCGCCGATACAAGAATGATCCCTTTGCGTCTTTTATCAATGGGGATATTCCCCAGATTTACAGGAACTGGTTTTGCCCAGCCAAAACCTATAATTAAAAGTAGCAATGTCCCTAGAGGATCGAGATGTTTAACCGGATTGAGAGTCAACCGTCCCATCAATTTAGCCGTGGGATCACCCATTTTATAGGCAACCCAGCCGTGAGCAAGTTCATGAAAGATCACCGAGTATAAAAGGAGCACCGACAACATGACAAAAGCCACCGGATCACTGAACAATAATTTTATTAAACCCATTTTATTACTCCATCTTCTATTTCAAAGTTTGCTTCACTCGTTTACAGCGAGTATCTGTTGGTTTCCTCATTACCCCGCTTCGCTTTGCTCGCGGGATAAATTCCACTTACGCTTTAACCTTCGCTTCGCTTGGTTTCAGCGAGTGTCATTTAGTTTCTAGACTTCAGGCGTTGTACTGCTTTTTCCAACCCATCCAGCGATAGTTCAAACATCGGGAATATACTGGCAATGTGTTTTGCCGTCCAGGTATAAAACCAGCTACTTTCCGTTTGAGGATTTAACCAGACCGCGTGGCGAAATGTTTTAGCCAGAAATTTCAAATAATCTACACTCGGCCGTAACTGGTTTTGACCTACATATATGGCTCCTCTGGAATCTTGCAATTCATAGGGCGCCATTGAGGCATCACCTACTATGATCAGGCGAGTCTCGGGATCGCTGCGGGCAAAGTCATCCACTTCTACCGGCTTTTTATAGCGCGCCGCGTCCTGCCACACATTTCTATAAATTGTATTATGAAAATAATAAATTTCCAGTTCTTTGAATTGAAATTGCGCGTAGTGAAAAAGCACCTGCACAAGTTCAACATACGGGTCCATTGACCAGCCGCCGTTATCAATAAGAAGCTTGACTTTCAGGCGGTCGGCAAGCCGCCGGTCAAACACTATTTCGATTTCTCCGGCGTTGCGCATTGTCTGGTAAATCGTTTTATCAATATTGACAACATCCGGCGGTCCGGTAGGCGACAGGTGTTTGAGCCTTTTTAGCGCCTCTCCGATCTGTGAGGCAGTAATCGGCCCATCCTGCGAATAACTGCGGTAACGCCTCTCCATGGCAACTTTTATCGCGGATTTATTACGCGATGTGCCGCCAACACGCATTCCGCCCGGATGATTTCCTGAGTGCCCTGTGGGAGACGTGCCGCGTGTGCCAATCCAATAGTTTCCGCCGTGATGCTCCTCTGTCTGTTCTTTGAGGCGTTTCAGAAAATGCTGGAGCAATTCATCAGGCGTCATTTGCTTTACTTCATCTTCGGGCAAGCCAAGCGCCGCGGCCATCGCCCTCGGATCTTTAAGCCACTCGCCCAGCATCGTCTTTGCCAATTCGGAAAGCTCCTCTTCCGTCGGGTCAACATCGGCAACTCCGTGAAAGGCAACAGCAAAGGTTTTGTCGTAGATGTCAAAATAGCGCTCACTTTTAACCAGCAGGCTGCGGGCAACGCTATAAAAATCTTCCAGTGACTGGATCAATCCCATACCCAGAGCTTTTTGCAGACGCAAAAAAGACGTGGGAGAAACGGGAATCCCCTTGTCACGCAACATATAGAAAAAATTAACAAACATACTTTTAATAATTCTCTACTGGTGGTTGGCCAGGTAAAGGTCTGTGCTCTTCTTAAACAGCACGCCCAGATAAGGAATATTACCTGCTTTCAAACTTTTGAGTTGAAAATCGGGGTCGGCCTGGAGCGCCCGCATCCAGTTAATCAACTCACGGGTCGCCGGTTTTTTCTCTACACCACGGACTTCCCGCAGACGGTAAAAAGCATCCATGCAGGCATCAGATAGATTCGTATTCAAATCTGGAAAATGAACGCCGATTATTTTGCGCATCATGTCGCGATCGGGAAAAGCAATGTGATGGAAATTGCAGCGACCCAGGAACGGATCGGATAAATCCTTCTTGGCGTTGGATGTAATAACGATCACCGGACGATTTTTCGCGGTAATCGTCCGGTCAATTTCGATAATATCAAACTGCATCTGATCCAGAATGTCCAGCATGTCGTCCTGAAAATCCGTGTCCGCTTTGTCGATTTCATCGATAAGCAAAACAACCTTCTTATCCGCCGCAAAGGCCTGACCGATTTTACCCATCTTGATATATTCTTCAATATTACTGACATCTCGTCCGGAATCGGCAAAACGGCTGTCATTGAGACGGGTCAGCGTGTCATACTGATAAAGAGCTTCGATCAGTTTCATGCTGGATTTAACATTGAGGATAATTAAGGGCATGCGCAAACTTTCGGCAATGGCATGCGCAAGCATCGTTTTGCCCGTGCCCGGCTCACCTTTAAGCAAAAGAGGCATTTCCAGAGCAATCGAAATATTCACAATCTTGGCCAGTTCATCATCAAGAACATAACGTGATCCCCCGCGAAACTTCGCGGGGTGATTATTAGAGACCATAATAAATTAACTCCTTTTTTAAGTCGGTTTATTCAGTCATATCATGTTTCTGAAAAAAAGATAAGCACAACAAAATTATTCTGACAAATAGCTTCAATACTTCTTGACAAAAACCTGATACTTTAGTTATTTACACAACCTCTGCACATATAGTTTTTATTATTCCTAACGTTAAGGAGACTTAATCGTGTATTTCTCTGAGAAAACACAGAAAGCATCCGGGGAACTTACCCGGAAATGGCAAGATAAAGTTGAAAATACTTTAAAGACCAATCCCGATCAGAAGGAGCGCTTTTCCACTGTTTCCGATCTGGAGATTAAAAGACTCTACACACCGGAAGATATTAAGGATACAAATTTTGAGCAGCATATCGGTGTGCCGGGAGAGTATCCTTATCTGCGCGGCAACCAGGCAACAGGCTATCGAGGTGGTTATTGGACATTTCGGATGTTTGCCGGCATGGGCAGTGCTAAAGACACCAATGAGCGCTGGCGAATGCTTTTGCGCGAAGGAACAACGGGACTCAGTACCGCTTTCGATTTCCCGACACTCATGGGTTACGATAGCGACTCTCCAAAATGTTTGGGTGAAGTCGGCAAGTGTGGGGTAGCAATCGATACGTTGGAAGATTTTCTGGCGTTGATGAAAGACATTCCCATGGATCAGGTGACAACTTCCATGACGATTAATCCTCCGGCCACTGTCCTGTGGGCGATGTATTGTGCCGCTGCCGAAATCAATGGCGTACCACTGACCAAAATCGGTGGAACTATTCAAAATGACATGCTCAAGGAATTTATCGCGCAAAAGACTTTTATGTGCCCCCCGGAGGCTTCGGTAAAGCTCATCAGCGATACAGTGGAATTCGGCACAAAATATGTCCCCCGCTGGAACACGATCAGCATCAGTGGTTATCACATCCGGGAAGCAGGAGCCACCGCGGTTCAGGAGCTGGCTTTCACACTGCGCGATGGCATCGAATATGTGGAAGACGTCGTGCGCCGCAAAGGCTTGAGTGTTGATGAATTCGCGCCGCGGTTATCCTTTTTCTTTAACTCACACATTGATTTCTTTGAAGAAATTTGCAAACTCCGGGCAGCGAGGCGCATGTGGGCAAAAATTATGCGTGACCGCTTCGGAGCCAAAAATCCGCGTTCCCTTTGGATGCGTTTCCACACTCAAACCGCGGGCTGTTCGCTGACTGCACAGCAGCCGTATAATAACGTTGTCCGAACAACAATGGAGGCCCTCGCTGCTGTTTTAGGCGGCACCCAGTCCCTTCATACCAACTCTCTGGATGAAGTCCTCTGTTTGCCTTCCGAGCAGGCGGTGGAAATTGCCCTGCGTACGCAACAAATTCTGGCTGAAGAGACGGGCGTTGTCAATACCACAGATCCGCTGGCCGGATCATACTTTGTCGAAGCGCTGACTAATGAAATAGAAGAAAAGGCATGGGAATATATTGAAAAAATCGATGGTATGGGCGGGATGATCGCCGCAATCGAAAAAGGATTTCCGCAAATGGAAATTGCCGACTCCGCTTATAAATTTCAACGACAGCTGGAATCCAAAGAAAAGATTATGGTCGGCATGAATAAATATGTGACTGATACCAAGCATTCAATTCCGCTTCTGGAGATCGACGAAAAGATCGGCGAAGAACAAATAAAAAGACTCAAGGATGTACGCCGCAAGAGGGACAATCGCGCCACTAAAAAATCACTCGACGATATAAAAAATGCCTGCAAGAAAAGTATAAACGTCATGCCTTATTGCATTGAAGCGGTTAAAAATCTGGCGACCCAGCAGGAAATATGCGATGTTTACCGCGAAGTATATGGAGAGTATCGGGACCCGGGGCTGTATTAATGAGACTCGAATATTACAAACGCAGTGCCGTAATATTTGTTAGTCGAATTTATCCCGCAACGAAGGCAGCGGGGCTAATAAGGAGATAGTTATGCCGGAAAGAAAAATTAGAGTAATGGTAGCCAAGCCGGGCCTAGACGGCCATGACCGTGGAGCCCGCATTCTGGCGCGGTGCTTTCGTGACGCCGGTTTTGAGGTTATTTATACAGGCTGTCACCAAACGCCGGAGCAGGTTGTGGCAGCGGCAATTCAGGAAGATGTTGACCTGGTGGGGTTGAGTTGCCTTTCGGGCGCTCACCGCGCGCTTTTTCCGCGAGTCGTTGAACTGCTGCGGCAAAAAGATGCTTCCGACATTACCGTTATTGGCGGAGGAATTATCCCGGAAGCTGATTTTCCAATGCTTTACGAAGCTGGCATTAAAGCTATTTTTACGCCGGGTGCCACTCTTGATTCCATTGTTGAATGGATTAGGACAAATATAAAAACACGCCAATGATAACGACTTCGGAAAATGTCCATATGCTTCGTTGCGCTGCATCCTTCGTCACTGCAACCTACGCAAAAGTAGGCCTCATTCCTCAGGCTTTGCGCGCCTTGCCTCTGGCGAATTTTCCTAAGTCGTTAAAGATTTAAAACTTTTTACGAGAACAATGCTTATGGAAACAATAAAAAAAATATCTGCTGGTGATGTCCGCTCAGCCTCTCGCCTGATTCGGGATCTGGAAGATAAGTTACCCCATGCCCGGGCACGCCTGAAAAAACTTTTCCCGCACACAGGAAAATCTTTTATTATCGGCATTACCGGTTCACCCGGAGCCGGCAAAAGCACGCTGACCGACGCTCTGATTGCCGAGATGCGCAAGCTCAGTAAAACCGTTGGTGTACTGGCAGTTGATCCGACCAGCCCCTTTTCCGGCGGCGCGATTCTGGGTGACAGAGTCCGTATGTTGAGGCACGCGGAAGATGAAGGAGTTTTTATCCGATCGCTTGCCACCCGTGGAGCACTAGGCGGTCTGTCACAAGCCGTAGGTGACGCAATCCACGTTATGGAAGCAATGGGCAAGGATGTCATCATTGTCGAGACTGTGGGTATCGGCCAGCAGGAAATCGATATTATCAACCACGCGCACAGCGTTATTGTTGTTATGGTTCCCGGTATGGGTGATGAAATTCAGACCATGAAAGCAGGCATTCTGGAAATAGCCGATGTTTTCGCCATCAACAAAGCTGACCGTGCCGGAGCAAAACAACTCCACACAGAGTTGGCCTCTCTGCTCAATGGCACTAAACTTTCCCCCGGCGCATGGCGTCCGCCGATTGTGATGATTGGCAATCTCTATGAACCTGTCGCCTTTATCGAACAAATAGCCGAACTCGCACAAAAGGTCGCCGACCATTATGCTTATTTGCAGGAAAGCGGACAACTGGGCAAACGCATTGAACGCAAAGCAATGATGGAAATCAACGATGCCTTGCGCTGCTGTATCATGGAGCCTGTAATTGCAAAGCTTACCGCCAGTGGTGAATTGCAGCGTATTGCCGAAAAGATAATAAATCGGGAAATTGATCCTTATTCCGTGGCCGAAGAAATATCAAAACGGTTCCTCAAATCAGGAGGGGAAAATGACGCCGGCAAAAAATAAATCTACCCCACCAAAATCCGCCGCAAAGAAAAAGATAGGAGCCGGAACTAAAGTCAAATCCATGACAGCCACAACACCTAGAGGCCTGGTGATAGTTATCACCGGTAACGGCAAAGGCAAGACTACTGCAGCCTTCGGTCAGGCGCTGCGTGCTGTTGGCCAGGGATATAAAGTTCTAGTTGTGCAGTTTATGAAAGGGAGAAAATACGGTGAATTTATTGCCGCTGAAAAATATATGCCACATCTGACTATTAAACGTTTTGGACTGGATAGCTTCGTCATGCGCGATAACCCCGCGACTGTCGATATTGAACTTGCCCAGGAGGGATTAGAGTTTGCCAAAAAGGCAATTAACAGCGGCAAATATAATATGGTCATCCTTGATGAAATTAATGTGGCTGTAGATTTCAAGCTTGTTGATCTAAAACAAGTTGTCGAGATAATTAAAAATAAGCCGCCCGCGCTTGATCTGATTTTGACCGGCCGCTACGCCGCAAAAGAAATTATTCGACTTGCCGATACCGCCAGCGAAGTAAAAGAGATTAAGCATCATTATGCCGCCGGAATCAAAGACCGCGCGGGAATAGAATACTAGTTTTAAATCTTGGGATAAACGAAGCGGGATTCGTACCTCGCATTTTGCAATCAGGTTATTTCCAGTTTAAAACCTTTTTCCCGAAATAACTTTAGGCAGGCATCCACGGCAGCTTCGTCGTAAAGCGCTCCTCTATTCTTCTCGATTTCTTCCAGCGCTGCATCAATTCCCAAAGCGGGACGATAGGGCCTGTGAGAGGCCATGGCTTCCACCACGTCGGCAACAGCGAGAATGCCTGCCTCCATCATAATTTCTTTTACTTTCAACTTTCTTGGATAACCTGAGCCATCCATTCTTTCATGGTGCTGGTAAACGATCTCTGCCAATGGCCAGGGTGACTCTACATCCTTGAGTATCTCGTATCCTTTCAGGCTGTGCTCTTTAATCAGCGAAAATTCGATTTCCAACAGCTTGGTAGGCTTCGTCAATATCTCGGCAGGAATGGATAGTTTCCCGATGTCATGGATGGAAGCGGCCACGCGGATGCCCTCAATCTTGTCTTGTGAAAGTCCCATCTCGGTGGCAATTGTACGGGCAAGGTTCGCGGATCGGACCTGATGGCCGGCAGTGTAAGGATCTCTTGTCTCTACAGCGGACACCATGACTTGGATGGTTGTGCCAACCGCCTTTCTGAGACTTTCGAAGGCGGCTTGGAGTTGATTATCCACCTGCTTGCGCTCGGTAATATCGGTAATGATATTCATCGTTGCGGGGAGACCTTCCCAATCGATCAGGACAGAACTGATCTCAATCCATTGGGTTTGGCCACTCTTGTGGATCGCCCTGTAGGTATGCCTGGTGGGCTTACTATCGCCATTGATCTTTTGAAGATATCGTTGAATTACAGAATCCCGATCTTCCGGATGAACTAATTCAAAAACGGGGAGAGACAGGAATTCTTGTTCCGAATAACCGAATGTCTCCGAAGATATTCTATTAATAAATTTGATCATTCCATCCTGTATAACCATAATGGCTTCATTGGCATTCTCTACAAGCGATTTATATCTTTCCTCGCTTTTCCGCAGGGCTTCCTCCGCTTGTTTGCGGTCGGTGATATCGCGGGATATCACCTGAAAACCTGTAACGTTGCCATCTTCCACGATCAGCTGAGTATTTTGCCCAAGCCACACCTCATGGCCATCTTTCGTGATAATGGGATATTCTGAATATGTATTTTGAATCCGCTTTACAAATTGATGACTGAAGAACTTAGTTACTTCGTCCTGCATGTCCGGACGGATTAATGCCGAATAGTGCATCCCCTTAACTTCATCTTCTCCGTATCCTGAAATACGCAGCGCCGCCTGATTACCGAAGGTGAGGTGTCCAGTATTATCCGTTTTGAAGATAATATCGCTCGCATTTTCCACCAACGACCGATACCGATCATCGCCCTCCTGCTTCGCTTCCTCCGCCTTCTTCCGCTCACTCAGTTCCTGACGTGATTGTTTCAGCGCTTTTCCGATCGTACGGCTGACAATATACTGAAAGCTTACAATTATTATCATGTAAATGGTGTTGGCAATCCACTCTGTCAAAGGGGTATGGTTAACCTGATTTACCGGCAACGCACCGATATATTCAATATAAACCAGAAACAACCCCGTGAGACTGCACAAAACCGCAGTGATCAATCCTGCTTTCTTACTCTTTACCAGCGTAGCGATAAGGACAACGACGAGATATAGTACCATGGCATTAGAACTGACACCGCCGCCGGTCAGCACCATAACCGTGGTAACTGCCCAGATAATGAAGATCATCAAACTGCTTACCAAACTGGTATGCCCGTATTTGTTTAAAACAAGCAGGATAAATCCTGTCACTTCTACAAAGCCAAAGAACAGCAACCATCGATAAACTGTTTCCGGGATAAAGACGGCAATAAATAAGGGCAGCCAACCGACCGCTATGAAAGTCCATAAGATTATATGGAGGTAATGAGCGACCAGGGTTTTGTCTTCGTCATCAAATATTGGTGGCGTCAGGAGATTAATCATAATTGTTTCTTATCCATAAAGATATATGCATTACATCGTTCAAAAATTCCGGGGACAATTCCCATATTAATTACACACCTCTTTGCCGTCTTTATTTTCGTATGAAATCTACACTTATCATTAAGATTTGTCGATCATTTTTTTCAGGAAGGATGATTTGTATCAATCTTTACACTTGCCGCAAAAATAACTTCTCTCGGCAGCAAATCACAGGCATGAAACCCAAAGCAAGCTTTGAAAACAATTTCCGCAGCAAGCTGCGGCATATTATACCACTGCTTATGCGGGATAATTCGGCCAACAAACTTCAATGCGCTGCGTCGCAGATGACCTCGTGTGACCCTATAGTGACCTTCAGGTTATTCAGGTTATTAGGTTACTTCGCTTTCGGAATTGAAGTTTCACGAAGAAACTTTGAGTTAAATTTATCTAAAAAAGTGTTGTAAATTATTTATTTTCGTAGTATGGATGCGCCCATTTTGGGATATGATCAATTAAGGTAACAAAACTTTATTTAAACTTAAGGAGAAAAAATGAAGATTTTCAAAAAGGTTAATTCGGTCCTCTATTGTTTAGCAATTTTATTACCAATGTTTCTGCTTGCTGGATGTCCAGTAAAAAATGAACAAGATCTAAAAAAAGCGTTCGAAACAGGCGGTACGTATGTTGTAGGTGAGGACTTTACTTTTTATGGACAACTTACGGTAAAAAAGGGGAAAAACGTTGTATTAAAGTGTACAAAGGAGTATGGCCAACACACGATACTTTATGGCGGTAAGGGTGGTACTCTCCAGTATGGCGCCATTGAGATTCCTGAAACTTCATCGCTTAGCCTCGGTTTTGGGGATAAAGGTGAAGCACTTGAAACACTCTTTATTGGAGTAGCAAGCTCGACGACTCCTTCCCTGCCTCCCTTCCTGATACTTAACAAAGGACTCCTGGCCATGAACAATGTTGCGATTGGTCCGGGGGATATACGCAATGAGGGCAAGGGCACGCTAGAGATGGATAATGGAGTTGTTGTAGGTAGCGGTGTGTTAAATTATGGGACCTTTATTATGAAAGATGGTTTGTTTTGGGGTGCGCCGGGGAACGCCGTAGACAACATGGATGGTGGAAAATTCACCATGGAAAAAGGGGTTATTTGGGGCACTGACACGGGCGTTACGAACGACTTTGATTCCACATTTACTATGAATGGCGGAGAAATTTATAAAAATACCACCGGGGTACTTAACATGGGTAAATTCACTATACAAGGCACAGCCAAAATTCATAACAACACTACGGGTGTTTGGAACATTTCCGGCGGTGGACAGACGCCCTGGATATTTAACTGGTATGGAGGCACTATTTACGACAATAACGTCAATGTAAAACGTAACTAATGTTTGCAGACTTTAGAGGTGAGAGTCGACCACTGTTTGTCAGCGGTTGATATAGGGCTTAAGGCAACAAACAGTAACAATATGGTGGCGCTAAGTTGCCATATAGCTGTTAGTAAAAAAAGTATTAAACATAAGGGGAGAAGAAAATGAAGATATTCAAAACAATTTTTCAGGTTGCCTTGTTGCTGGCAATTTTAACAATTTTGATGGGTGCTGATTCATGTCACCCCCCTAAACAAGTAGGCACGGCACAAGAGCTCGAGAAAGCGTTTATAGAAGGTTATGAGTATGGTTATGTCATAACGCAGAATATTCCCCCCGTTAATAAGAAACTTGTAGTAAAAAATGGGATAACCGTTGAATTGCAGTGTGCAAAGAATTATGGTGCACACAAAATAACTCTTTCTGATCGTATTGATGTTGATGAGGGGGGTGTCCTTAATCTCGGTTCTGGGTCTGGAACCTATGAACTCACAATAATCAATAAGTCGACTGACCTCATAACCAACTTTGGAACTGTTTCTGTGAGCGATGGAGTAATCTTGTCGTCGTCGAATTACGCTATATGGAATGGCGGTCAACTAGATATGAATGGTGGAAAAATTCATGGTGGTGGCGTGTATAATAGTGGTGATAGTATCCTTAATATGAGAGGTGGTCTTATTAATTATTCTTCTGGCAACGGTGTAGACAACTATGGGGAATTCACCATGCAAAATGCAGAAATATGTTTTAATAATGGACATGGCGTTTATAACGGTCGTAAAGCGAAATTTACTATGAATGGCGTCGGACTAATTTATAGTAATAACCTTTCCGGAGTCTATAACACGGGAAATTTCATTATGCAGAACGATTTCAATAACATTCGTGATAACTTAGAATATGGTCTGTACAACGACTACGGGGCCTATGAGATTTTCCTAAATCATAATGGTATTTTCAGTAATTCAAAATGTAATATATGGAGTAATGGTATTTGTCACCAATAGAACCAGGCCAATCAAAGCGGCATCAAATGCTCTTTGTCAGTGGTTGATGTAGGACCTGAGTCAACAAACAGGAACAAATGGCGGAGCTAAGTTGCCATATAACTTTTAAGTTAATTTGCACAACAAAAGCGAAACAACAAAGGGAGCGGATATTTCGATACCGCTCCCTTTTTACATCTAAAACAACAGGCGCCTTCATGCGGCATGCAATGTCAGAGACATTTTAACAAAATAATGTAAACATTTTATTTTTTACGGCTCTCCGACTTAACTCTATTAAGGGAATACAATAAGATCCACACTCCGAAAATCAGAAGCACAATCGAACTGTATTGCCCGGGAGTAAGTCCGAAGTATCGAGCGTCACCAATACGCATAAAATCCAGAAAAAAACGTACTGGTGCGTAAAGTACTGATAAAAGACCTATGAAAAAACCAGCAGGTCTCGTTTTTTTATGGCCGAGGACGAGAAAAATGATGGCCATTGGTAAAGTGTAGAGTGCCTCTTCAAGTCCCAAGTTGTGGCGGACAACGCCATCAGAATATATCTGACCTAAGAAAAATGTAGTCGGTATGCCTGGATGATCATAAGCCACAAAGCAGCCCATTCGACCCAAAAACCAACCAACGGGAGAAGCATAAGCAACAAGATCAAAGTAATACCATCGCTCGTATCCTATTTTTGAAGTCCAAATAAAAAGAATAGCGCCTATCACACCTCCTAAGAATCCGCCGAATGAACTTATCCCACCCATAATTCTAAGCAGGCTCAACGGGTCATTAAATGTTTCGCCGGGAAAATAGGCAATGCGGTCAAAGATATGTGCCATTATAAATCCTATTACCAGTATCCATATAGTCATACGCTTAGAAAGGGCTAAGTCCAATCCAAGGAATTGAGCACGTTGACGGATTAAGAACAAAGATATAAATATTCCTATAGTGACTAAAGCCCCGAAGGCATGTATTGAAATTGGCCCTAATGATAGACTTGGTTGATGGAAATATGGAATCAAGATTGTCCTCGTTTAATTAATGGAATAGTAAATATTTCATAACATATTTTATCTTCTTCTATTTCAAAGGATAACGCGAGTCACACCATGACGTGATGCAGGAAGCCGATCCCGCTAAAAGCGGGACCAACAAAGTTAGCCGAAGAAAGCGAAGTGGTATTACCCATTCTTTAACGCGGCATGCGCTGCCGCAAGCCTCGCAATAGGAACTCTGAAGGGAGAACAGCTTACATAATTCAATCCGGCGATATGACAAAATTCAATCGAGTTCGGATCACCTCCATGTTCACCGCAAATCCCCAGCTTCAAGTCCGGTTTTGTTTTGCGCCCCTTTTCTACCGCCATTCTGACCAGTTTTCCGACACCATTTCTATCCAGAGTTTTAAATGGATCAACCGGAAGTATCTTCAAATCAACATATTCCGAAAGAAATTTGCCCGCGTCATCACGGCTGAACCCGAAGGTCATCTGCGTCAGATCGTTTGTCCCAAATGAAAAGAATTGCGCTTCGGTGGCGATCTCATCGGCAGTCAGAGCCGCACGGGGAACCTCGATCATTGTTCCCACAAGATAATCCACTCTCACACCGGTTTCGCTCATCACCTTCTCGGCAGTATGAACTATTATATCTTTCTGCATCTTCAGTTCAGTGACTGTCCCCACCAGCGGAACCATAACTTCCGGCTTAACATCAATCTTTTCTTTTTTCAGTTTACATGCCGCTTCAAAAACTGCCCTTGCCTGCATCTCCGTAATCTCCGGATATGTAATGCCCAGGCGGCATCCTCTATGACCAAGCATGGGGTTGAATTCATGCAACGCTTCAACCTTGGCCTTAATTTCCTTTAACGAAACGCCCATATCCTTGGCCATTTCCTGCTGATTCTTGGCCTCATGGGGAACAAACTCATGCAGTGGTGGATCAAGCAACCGAATGGTAACGCCAAATCCCTCCATCGCCTTGAGAATGCCGTAAAAATCTTTTCTCTGCATTTTCAAAAGCTTGGCCAGAGCCTTCTTTCTGCCTTTGAGGTCATCGGCAAGAATCATCTCTCTCATGGCCTTGATTCTATCGCCTTCAAAGAACATGTGTTCTGTTCTGCAAAGACCAATGCCCTCGGCGCCAAAATCGCGCGCGACTTTCGCATCGTGAGGAGTATCAGCATTGGTTCGGACATCCAGTTTTCGAACTTCATCCGCCCATTTCATTATTGTACCGAAATTGCCGGAAAGAGCCGCCTTGACAGTCGGCACAGTACCCAGCATAACTTCGCCTGTGGAACCGTTGAGCGATATGTAATCTCCCTGCTTTATAACTTTACCCGAAACCCGGAACTCTTTTTTGGCGTAATTTATCTCCAGCTCGCCGCATCCCGATACGCAGCATTTACCCATGCCTCTGGCGACAACCGCGGCATGCGATGTCATACCTCCGCGCGCTGTCAATATGCCTTGAGACGCATTCATGCCCCCCAAATCCTCCGGCGAGGTTTCAATTCGTACAAGGATTACTTTTTCACCCTTATTTTTCCACGTATCGGCATCTTCCGCGTTAAACACAACACGGCCGGTGGCCGCTCCCGGAGATGCGGGAAGACCTTTGGCAATCACATTTCTTTTTGCCTTGGGATCGAATGTCGGATGGAGAAGCTGATCAAGCGATGAAGGATCAATTCTCAAAAGTGCCTGTTTCTTATCAATAAGGCCTTCATTAACCATATCCACCGCTATATTGACAGCGGCAGGGGCGGTTCTTTTACCATTTCTTGTTTGCAGCATCCAGAGCTTCCTGTTCTGAATGGTAAATTCAATATCCTGCATGTCATGATAATGACTCTCCAGTTTTTTATAGACCCCGTCCAGATCGCGATAAACTTCCGGCATATATTCTTCCAGCGACTGGAATTTTGTGTTTCTGTCTTTTTCGCTTACGCTATTTTCTTTAGCCCATATCTTCGATCCTTCAATGGTTACCTGCTGAGGAGTTCTGGTTCCCGCGACAACATCCTCTCCCTGCGCGTTGACCAGATATTCTCCATAGAACCTTCTCTCGCCATTAGAGGGATCCCTAGTGAACGCGACACCGGTCGCGCAATCATCGCCCATATTGCCGAAAACCATAGCCTGAATGTTAACTGCCGTGCCCCAGTTGTCATCAATGTCATTCATTTTTCTGTATAAAATCGCTCTTTCATTCATCCATGAATTCATTACCGCGCCGATAGATCCCCATAACTGTTCAAACGGATCGGATGGGAATTCTTTTTTGAGTTTTTTCTTGATGATATCCTTATATCTTTTTACAAGCTCCTTTAGATCCTCCGCACTAAGTTCCAGATCCATTTTAACTTTTTTCTTTTTCTTTAACTCATCCATGATGACTTCAAACGGATCATGTTCTTCTTTGGATTGGGGCTTGAGGCCCATGACCACATCGCCGTACATCTGAATGAATCTGCGATATGAATCCCAGGCAAATCTTTCATTGCCGGATTTGTTTATTATGCCTTTGATCGTATCTTCATTGAGGCCAAGGTTCAGAATTGTGTCCATCATTCCCGGCATGGAAGCCCTTGAACCGGAGCGGACAGAAAGCAAAATAGGATTTTCTTTATCTCCGAGCCTTGCTCCCATTGCATCCTCAACTTTTTTCAATGCCTCATAAACTTCTTCTTTGAGCCCTGCCGGATAATTTCTATTGTTTTTGTAATATTCGACGCAAACCTCTGTAGTGATGGTAAAGCCTGCGGGAACCGGGATTCCAATCTGACACATCTCCGCCAGATTCGCGCCCTTTCCCCCAAGCAGGTTTTTCATTTCAGCCTTACCTTCAGTTACGTTTCCACCAAACAAATAAACCATTTTTGCCATAAAATTCTCTCCTGTTAATGAAAATTTTTAACGAACTTGACTTTTAATCGGCGAAAGTATAGGGAAAGCTGCCTTTGATGTCAATCAAATAATGGGAATGGCTTTAAAGTTCTATGCGGCATCAATGCTGACTGATATCGTGTAGCATAAATATTGAATGTTCCAGTATTTTTACTATTTCTTCTGTGTACTCTTTTACAGCTTTAACACTGCCCGGCAGAGCAAAAACAAGTGTTTTGTTGATCGTTCCGGCGATAGAACGGGAAAGTAGTGCCCCCGGATTATTTGCACCATATTTCAACCGGACCAAATCCATGATACCCGGCAATTCCATCGTTAACAGGGGCGCGATGACATCGGGGGTTATGTCCCGCGAACCGATACCAGTGCCTCCTGTAGTAAATAAAATATCAACATTATCTTTTTTGATTTTCATTACTTCTTCTTTAAGCAAAATGGGGTTGTCCGCGATGAGGACTTTTTTGAAGGATATATTCCATGGTCGGTTTTGAAAATAAGTTTTTAAGATATCAATTATCTTCGGACCGCTTAAGTCTTCATAATCGCCCGCGCTTGCCCTGTCACTGAGAGTAATTACTTTTACTTTAATCGTCCGGGGATAGTGAATAATTTTGTCATCTTTCTTAATCGCGCCGCCCTTGATTACTCGGGTAAAAATACCTTCCTTCGGCATGACGCATTTTCCAACTTCGCGGAAAATGGCGCAATTACTGCCATGACAAGCTTTACCGATCTGTGTCACCTCCAGTAATGTATTGGCGATCTTAAAACGGTCCAAGAGCTTCACTTTCGTTAAATCAATTCCAAAAGTAGTGATATTTTCGGCAAATTCCCCTGATTGGATTTTCTTATTCGCTTCTTTCGAAAAATCATCCACCCGTTCTTTGGCCAGCAAACTGACCTGTCTATGCCATGTACCACTGTGAGCATCGCTTTTGATGCCTTTACTGCTTAGCATGATTTTATCAACCGGTATTTTTATCGTGCCTTTTTTTTCAGAAATATTTACTGAATAAACTTTTGCCTTTGAATCCACTATGGTCTCCCAATGAAAATCATTTACATCCGCTTGGTTTTTTCTTTTTTAATCAATTTAACTTCCCGGATAATCATTGCCTTATCCGCCGCTTTGCACATATCGTAAATTGTCAGTAGCGCAATACTAACAGCAGTGAGGGCTTCCATCTCCACACCAGTCTGCCCGATACATTTGACTTCGCTTGTAACTTCCACCCCATCTTCAATAACTCTGGCTTCCACATTGACTTTGGATAAAATCAGGTTGTGGCACAAGGGAATAAGATCCCAGGTTTTCTTGGCTGCCTGCACGCCGGCCAGTTCGGCAGTAATTAGAACATTGCCTTTTTTTATTCTATTCTCCACGATTAAATCTATGGTTTCACGATTTATTCGTATCGAGCCGCGGGCTTGCGCTATCCGATACGATTCCTCTTTATCCGTGACATCCACCATCTTCGGTTTATTCTGTTCATCCAAATGTGACAGGTTTTTCATTAATCCTCCTACCTAGCAATTTTTCATAAGGAGATAACTTGAACGGTTTCTCCCTTTTTAATTTCCAATACTCCTAAGGGAAAAGAGATAATACCTTCAGCATCGCATAAAGAATTTATATGAGCAGATCCATGGAATTCTACCGGGAACACTTTGCCGTTTTCAATTTTAATCGGAATAAAAGTTTTCCGGTCACCTCTCTTACGTTTAAAATCAACTCCAGCGATCAGCGGAAACATTTTTGTATTATAGTCATGCCCCATTAATTTGTAGATAAATGGTTTAGCCATGATTTCAAAAAGGAAGAAAGCAGAAACGGGATTACCGGGAAAAGCAAATATTGCGGTTTTATCCTTGATTCCGAATGTCAGTGGTTTCCCGGGCTGCATCGCCACCCTGTCAAATAAGATATTAACCTGATTGGCTGTAAGCACAGCGGGGACAAGATCATAATCACCCATGGAAACTCCGCCGGAAATCAGGACCACATCACTTCCGCTTAATGCTTTTTGTATAAGAAGATTTAAGGAATTTTCCGTATCGTCAGCAATGCCCAAATAGTCAGGCTCAATGAACATTCTTTGTACCTGCCCTATCAATTGATAACTGTTGCTGTTCCGTATGCAGCCTTCCGGCAGAGGCACGCCGCCCGGTTCCCTAAGTTCGCTCCCCGTAGTGATAATGCTGATCCTGGGCTTTCTATATACAGGAACTGCGCTTATGCCAGCATTGGCAAGTACGGCAATATGCTGAGGTAAAATCAATGTCCCATGGCTTAGCACAAATTCACCACGTTTAATATCTTCCCCCTGATAGCAAATATTTATGGGAGTATTATTATCTGTGATCCTGATTTTATTGTCCGTTGTGATTTCGGTGTTCTCCACATTGACGACGCAGTCGGCTCCTTGGGGCACAATAGACCCTGTCATTATCTTCGAGCACTCATTTTTATTAACAACTTTCTGCGGCCGGTAACCTGCCGGAATAGTCTCAATTACTGTCAGGAATTCATGAAAATCTTCTCTACGGCAGGCATAGCCATCCATTGCTGACTTATTAAAGGGTGGCATATCAATGTCCGACTTAATGTCCTCGGCCAGCACTCTGTTCAGACAATGCGCCAATTCCACAGATTCCTTCTCCAGCGTGAACACGGAATTCATGATTATTTCAAAAGCTTTTTCATAAGAAATCATAATTAAATTCTACCCGGTTTGTCATTGTCTTATGTAATTTTTATAATCTTCCATTGTGTTCAAATTCTTATACCACTTACCCGCATCCGGCATTGGTAGATACTTAACATCAGTTGAGTCAAACAACAGACGGATTTTTCTCTGGCCATTGTCCAGCAGTTTTTTTACTTTATCCAGAATGGACTTATTATAAACAGCAAATAGAGGTTCAAATTTCCCATCGCCCCAGGTCGGCATAACTATTTCATGGCACTTTGCCTGCATGATCAACTCCTTGATATAATCCATATTCAAATTAGGAATATCACAGGCAACCACAAAATTTATCTCATGCTTTGATTGCAATAACGTCGAGTATATGCCCATCAGCGGCCCAATACCTTTTTCCAGATCCGGCACAACCGGCAGATTTAGAAAACGGTACTTTTCAATATCATTGGCTCCGATAACGATCTCCCGGAAATGCCCTGTCAACTGGTGGACAATTTTCTCGATAATGGGAATATTATCGGCCAAAAGAAGGCTTTTATCCTGACCCATCCTCTTGCTGCTGCCGCCGGCAAGGACTATGGCTGTCGCGTTCTCTCTGATGAACCAGCGATCGTTTTCATAATTTATATCATCGGCATCAATATCAAAAACAAATTTTTCACTATCAAATTGGATCAGATGATCCTGATGTCTGAGCACATCCTGACAGGAAGGTTTGATCGATTGTTCCTTGACATTCTGATTAATAAGAAACAATCCCGGTTCAACTACTAAGCGCAGACTGTTGGATTCGCAAATGATGATTTTGTCGGGGCCATTATTTATCATCTTTAAAAAAGTTTCTGTCCCCTTGGTCAGACATTCTTTTTTTACTCTCAACCAGTAAACTTTATGCGCACCGGCTGCCCGCATCTTGCCTGTATCTTTCTTCGGATTATCCGTACCTTCTTCAGTTAATAAGTAACTCCCGTCTAAAGCACTGCATACACCACAGCCTTCGCCACCCCTGGGGCATTTCCCGTCCGTTTCCTTAATTGTAGTCACTTTTAGCGCAATGACCATGTAACTCGAAATAAATTTTTTGATAAGCCTGCAGGCCATCTCGGTTTTACCGGTGTTACGGCCGGTTGCCCCGATCATGATCATGTTATGGACATGAAACATTTGTTCCTCATTCATTGCTCTCCGGGGCTCACTTACAATCTAACTCTCTTGAATTTTTGACTTCAGCTTTTCCAGTTCCAGCACAAGGTCTTCCCACTTTTGGCGGACTATTTTTCGCAGCACTGATTGCAGTTGCTATAAATAGCGTTAAAGTTACTTTGATCAAACCTGATATTTTTCTGTTCATTATTTATTTTTCCCTTTGCTATCAATTTAAGTATAGGTAATGCGGCATTGTATGTCAATAGATAACAGCGCCAGTTTGTCAATTCCGAAGGAGGTAAAGCCAGCAGGATAATTGATAAACGGAATTACTGTCTCCATCTACAACTACACACTTTCAAGTTAGTACTTTGGGAGAGGATTGCTCTTAGTCTTCCCCCGATTTAGTGGACACATCGAAGAGTTTCAGTTAATAAAAAATAAGATGGAGGTGTGTCATGGGGAAAAGAGAGGAGCACAGGTATTTTGATAAGGACTTCAAGTATGAAACCATTC
>Ga0209083_1000105_pt1 | contig 126863 bp, 130 predicted proteins | sample AM7aDNAmetaG_FD_184132 | JGI IMG/M metagenome (GOLD analysis project Ga0209083, IMG submission 184132) | Freshwater microbial communities from Finland to study Microbial Dark Matter (Phase II) - AM7a DNA metaG (SPAdes) (version 3) | ecosystem: Environmental > Aquatic > Freshwater > Lake ... | reverse complement strand
ATAACGGATTTTATAAGCACAATGATTTGCCTTTTTTACCTCAATCATTGCATGCAGAATATGCAACTTTCCTTAAGACGGTTTCCTGTCCATCCCCGCAGCAAGCTGCGGGGTATTCTTTAAAAATAAAATCCACGACTGCAAAGGTAATGGAATTAAGGTTCACACAAAAGGTCAGGGCCTGATTGAAGACAACCAGATTTATGGAAACGTTTTTTCGGGTGTTGAAATTGGAACCGGTTGCAACCCTACACTTAGGGGCAACAAAATCTACGATGGCAAAAGGGCAGGAATTCTCGTTTACGAGGACGGTCTGGGTGTAATCGAAGAAAACGAGATCTATGGCAACGCGGGTTCGGGTGTATTGATTACGAGCGGTGGAAATCCAACTATTAAAGATAATCACATAAATAAAAATTTGTATAATGCCATAAGGATAGATAAATCAGGTGCAGGAACTATTGAGGATAATGACCTTCGTGAAAATAAGAGTGGCGTGTGGGACATATCTGAAGATAGCAAGTCCTTGGTCAAACGTGCCAGAAATCTTGAATAAGAACAAAAAAATCTTGAAATGCTATATCATTACCCCTTAATGCAAAATAGCGAGATCTACAGCATCGTTCTTCATAGGTACAGATTCCTGAAATCACTTCCCTATCCTGTGCTCGTACCCCTTCGCCTCTATCCGTCTCCTCTCGCCTCCCTTCTCCATCCAGATCCCCTCTTCCACCACTTCCCCGATCACCGTCAGTCCGCAAGCCCTCCGGGCTGCCTCCAGCCCATCCGGTTTCACTGTGAAGACCAGCTCGAAGTCCCCGCCCGCGCTCATCACCAATTCCAGTGCCTTTTCCTGCCCCACCATCTCCACGAGGCCCGGAGCTATGGGCAACGCTTCCTCCTGCACCACGAACCCCACCCGGCTCACCTCCGACAGATCCGAAAGCGAGAGCCCGAGGCCGTCGCTGTTATCCATCATGGCAGTGACGGCGCGGCTCTTCGCCAGCGCCCGGCCCTCCTTCAGTCGGGGCTCGGGCTCCAGCAGACTTGTTATGAACTCGCTCTCCACTCCCTGCTGCCAGGCCCACAGCCCTCCGCCCGCGCCGCCTAAAACACCAGTCGTGCAGAGCAGGTCGCCCACGCGCGCGCCCCTGCGCCTGAGCACGAGCTCCTTCTCCACGAACCCCAGGGCCGTGCCGGTGATGGTCAGCTCCTGATGCGAGTCGGTGTCGCCGCCCAAGATACGCGTGCCGTAAAAGGCAGCGCAGTCCGCAAAGCCGCTGAAGAGCTCATCGATAAAATAGAGATCCGCTTCCGGCGGCAGGCCTGCGGCGATGAGGACGCCCGCGGGCTCCGCGCCCATGGCTGCGATGTCGCTCAAGTTCACTGCCACCGCCATCCAGCCCATCTGCCAGGGATTCATGATGCCGGGAAAGTCGGTCTTCTGGTGCAGCATGTCAGTGGTGGCTACGAGATAGCGGTCCCCGGCATCTATGACGGCGCAGTCGTCATTCTCCACACCGCCCAGAATCTCCGATATGCGCCGGATAAGATCGCGCTCCCCAATAGCATTTCCTTGAGTCATTGATGCTCGCCCACCTTTCTTGCCGGTCGATCAGAAAGCAATAAATTTTAAGACGACTAGTGCATACTACCATGCCCGATTACAAGAGATTATCTATTCCATTTCGGCTCGTCCTCCTGTGCGCCCTGGCGCTTCTCGCAGTTCTGCCGCTGTCGTCTGCGGCCGAGTTGCGCGTCTGCCCTGAGGGCTGCAGCCAGGCCGGCATCCAGGCGGCAATGGGCGAAGCCCAGCCCGGAGATACGATAACTGTGGAGACGGGAACCTACCGCGACTCCCCCATAATTGGCACACCCGTAAACCTGCACGGCCTGGATACGGGCAGTGGATTGCCCATCCTGGAGCCGGAAAAGGGGCGCGTAATTATGGCCGCCAATGGTGCCACCATGCAAGGTTTTGTTGTTGCGGGCCCGGCTTCCGGCGGAGCCGGTGACAACTGCACCCTGGAGGTCGTCCTTCCAGCATTCATCTTCCTCAATGATTTCAATAGCAGGAGCAGTGTCTGTGCCGAGGATACAGCAGACTGGAATTCGAGTGACGGGATAAATTATCAGTTCAAAAGCCGTGTGCTGCGCAGCCGCCTGGGAAACTACTGGGCCGACTATAATGGAACAGACAAGAACCGCGATGGAATTGGCGACGAGCCAAAGATCCTGAACGATAAGAACATAGACTACTACCCGCTCATGCGACCCATTGATGAATACATAATTCCGGATGAAAAGGAGACCAAAGTGCAGCTGATTCATGCCCGCGTAGGTGAGCCGTTTACCATCTCCATACCTGCCAATCCCACAACGGGATATAATTGGACCGCAGACTACGATTACGTCCTGCTTGCCCAGGGAAAAGCCATATATGATATGTCCCCATCCAGGGCGCTGGGCTCAGGCGGCACATCCGTTTTTGTCTTCACGCCAATGAAACCCGGCAAGACGACCATCTACTTCGTCTACAAACGGTCCTGGGAGAACATTGTGGCAGATACGAGATCCTTCCTGGTGGATATTTCCAAGTAAAGGAGCCTATCCTTCAGGGGATCGAACCCAAGGTCAGCGGCTGAGCAATGAAGTATTTATATAGTGATGACCATCAATTCCTGATCATTACAATCCTTAAGGAGATTTCAAATTGGCAAAATCCGATATCAAGTCTGAGGTTAAATCAGATTCAAAAACCGAGGCAGAAAAGCCTGCGCCCAAAAAACCAGAGGTCAATATCGGCATGGTTGGCCATGTCGATCACGGCAAAACCACTCTTGTTAAGTCACTATCCGGAGTCTGGACCGATCAACATAGCGAAGAGGTTAAAAGGGGCATCTCCATTCGCCTGGGCTATGCGGATGCAACCTTTAGAAAGTGCCCGAGCTGTCCGGCACCGGATGCTTATTCGGTAGAGGAGAAATGCCCTCACTGCGGCACTGAGACCGAGGTTCTGCGAACCGTTTCCTTCGTGGACTCGCCGGGCCACGAAACGCTCATGGCCACAATGCTCTGCGGAGCCGCCATCATGGATGGTGCTGTTTTGGTCATCTCCGCCAATGAGCCCTGTCCCCAGCCGCAGACGAAAGAGCATCTTATGGCTCTCAACATCACAGGCATCAACAAAATCGTGATAGTGCAAAACAAGATCGATCTCATGACCCGTGAAGAAGTAATGGAGCACTACCGGCAGATCAAGGACTTCATAAAAGGAACAGTAGCCGAGAATGCGCCCATTGTGCCAATTTCGGCTCAGCAGAACCTGAATGTGGATATGGTCATACAGGCCGTCGAGGAAACCATACCGACGCCACCCAGGGACATGGACAAGCCCCCCTTGCTAAAGGTTGCTCGCTCCTTCGACATCAATCGGCCAGGCGCGACTCCGGAAGCCCTCAAAGGCGGAGTTATAGGCGGATCCCTCAGCCAGGGAGTGCTACACGTGGGCGACAAGATAGAGATCTGCCCCGGCAGACTGGTGGAATATGAAGGCAGGAAACAGTGGGTCCCTATCCAGACCAAAGTGGTAACTCTCCTGGCTGGAAGTCACGTTCAGGATGAGATCACCCCCGGCGGCCTGATGGGCGTGGGCACACTACTCGATCCCATCATGACCAAAAGCGATGCATTGGTGGGCCAGGTTGCAGGCGAACCCGGAAAACTTCCGCCCGCAAGAGGCACTTTTACCATGAATATGCAGTTGCTGGAAAGGGTCGTGGGAGTTACGGACGAATCCAATGTAGAGCCCATTCACTCCAGCGAGCCGCTGATGCTCAATGTCGGCACAGCCACAACCGTGGGAGTCGTCACCAGCGCTCGTGAGGGTGGCGTAGTCCAGGTGCAGCTCAAGAGACCCGTTTGCGCCGATATTGGAGACCGCGTGGCCGTAAGCAGGCGTATCGGTGCCAGGTGGCGTCTCATTGGTGTAGGCACCATAATCGAGTAGCATGAAGGAAATCCTCGACGAAGATAGTGTGAAGGTAATCATCGACACAAACGCATTGATGGTGCCAGAGCAGTTCGGTGTGGATATTTTTACCGAGCTAGCGCGCCTTGGATATGTGCGCTGTATAGTCCCGGCCCAGGTCATGGGGGAGCTTCGCTCTTTGGCCGTCAAGGCCGATAAAGGAAGGGATAAAATCGCGGCCCGTGTGGCTTTGGGGCTCACCGAACGCTGCAGTGTTGTTGGAGAAGACAATTTTGATGCCGATCAGGCAATCGAGGAGCTGGCCCTGAGAGAAGGCGCCGCCGTCTTCACGAATGACAAAGCTCTGAAGAAAAGGTTATTTAGTAAAGGCATCACCGTAATATACCTGCGCCAGAGACGGTATCTAGAGGCAACGAAGAAGGAGTATTGATGTATAAGAAGATGAAGCTTAAGGGTGTGGCCAAGATAGAACCGGATCATCTGGGTGATCCCCTCGAGGCGGCAGTGGACAAGTCACTGCGCGACAAGTATGAGGCAGTAGTAGACAAGTCACTGGGAACAATAGTGGCCGTGCTCGGAGCGGATAATATTGGAGAAGGTCACATCCTTGCTGGGGACGGGTCCATTTACTACGAAGTCAACTTTGATGCCCTTGTCTTCAAGCCGGAGATGCAGGAGATCATCGAAGGCGAGGTCGTGGAGATAGTCAAATTCGGTGCTTTCCTCTCGTTAGGACCGTTCGATGGCCTTCTGCATGTCAGCCAGATCACCAATGAGTATATATCTCATGATGAAAAGAACGCGCGGCTGGTCAGCAAAGAGTCGAACAAGTCCTTGGGAGAAGGGGACAAGGTTCGAGCCAGAGTCATAGCCGTAAGCCTGAATGAGAAAGAGCCTCGTGAGAGCAAGATCGGACTCACCATGAGGCAAACAGGTCTCGGAAAGCTGGAGTGGCTTGAAGCCAATAATAAAGCGGAAGTAGTTGTTGAGGCAGAGGCGAAATGACAGAGCAGGCATGCAGAGAGTGTCGCCGAATAGTTGAGGGGCAGGTCTGTCCCATCTGTAACTCAGCCTCGCTCAGTAAGGACTGGAGCGGATACGTCGTGATCATCGATCCCAAAGAGTCGATCATCGCGCAGAAGCTGGAGATTACCCTTCCAGGAAGATACGCTTTGAAGGTGCGATAGATTGCGCCCCCTCCTTCTTCCAGAAAAGCTCCGATTTTTGCTGAAAGCTCCCTTGGGCAGGTTGTATAAGGGAGACGGCGTGGAATGCGCCATAGCAATGAAAAACGAGCTGATCCGTGCCAAGAAGGTCGCAGCGATCGGCGATATGACGACATACTATCTTTTGAAGGCATCCATTGTGCCGGACCTGGCTGTTGTCGACAACAAAACCAAGAGGATGCCTGTTCCGGATCATATCGTGCAGAACCTGGATCACGATAGCTATAAGACGATTGAAGTAAAAAACCCTGCGGCAACTCTCACAAAGGAGCTTATAGACATAATCCGAGATTCTCTAAACAGCGATGATCGAGTCAAGATAATAGTAGATGGCGAAGAGGATTTGGCAACGCTTCCTGCCATACTCTATGCGCCTCTCGGCTCCGCCGTGGTCTATGGTCAGCCCAATGAGGGTAGCGTCTTGGTCGACGTTACACCTGAGATAAAGCTAAGAATTGATGAATTTATGAAACAAATGACAGTGGAGGAATGAAGTTTGGATATACAGGTTATAGAAGAAAAGAACAACCCCAACCTGAATCGGCGGGAGATTGTTTTCAAGGTTATTCATGATGCGTCAACACCATCTAGAAAGAGCGTTGTGGAAAGATTGGCAGCAACTTTGAACTCGAAGAGCAGCCTAGTCTTCGTGGACAGCCTGAAGACGGAGTTTGGAAAGCGCGAAACCATTGGATATGCCAAGATCTACGAGACTGCAGAAAGGGCAAAGCAGGTGGAACGGGTTCATATCATAGAGCGAAACACATTCACCAAGCCCGAAGCCAAGCCGGAGGCAAGCTAATGGCTGCCGCAAAGAAGGCCAAGAAGGGCGTGGTGAATGGCGCAGCCAAATATTATGAAGTGAGCGGTGACACCATCAAGACCAAGAAATCGGTATGTCCGCGATGTGGAAATGGCGTATTCCTGGCGGAGCATGGCGACCGTCAGAGCTGCGGCAAGTGCGGTTACACAGAGTTCAAGAAGTAGTCTGTTGAAACCCCAGGTCTCTATCCTTGGACCTGATCTACTATTTTGAGAGGATATTTGCTAGTTAGCTATTTAAGATAAGAAGCCTAACTTAGCTATTGGTGTTTATTTGGCTATATTTGATAATACCCTCATAGCTCTGCTGATTGTATTAGTAATATTGTCACAGGCTATAAAGATCGTTCGAGAGTATGAAAGAGTAGTCATATTTCGGTTGGGACGCTTCAGCGGAGTGAAGGGGCCCGGCATATTCTTAATAATTCCATTCATAGATCGAGTAATTCTGCTCGACCTGAGGGTCTTCACGATTGACGTGGCCAAGCAGGTGGTCATAACCAAGGATAACGTGAGCGTAGAAGTGGACGCGGTTATCTACTACCGGGTGGTCGATCCCTCTCGAGCCATCATCCAGGTGGAGAATTACAAGATGGCCACATCTTTGCTGGCGCAGACCACCTTGCGGGACGTGCTGGGCCAGATTGAACTGGATGATCTGCTCTCCAAGCGCGATGAATTGAACAAGAAGCTGCAGGAGATTCTGGACCATCATACCGATCCCTGGGGAATCAAGGTGACGGCCGTAACACTAAGAGACGTCTCTCTACCCGAATCAATGAGAAGGGCGATTGCCAAGCAGGCGGAGTCGGAGAGGGAAAAGAGGTCACGCATCATTCTGGCGGACGGCGAGTTCCAGGCCTCCAAGACCATGACCGATGCCGCCCGGCTTTATGAAGAAGTTCCTGCGGCTTTGAAGCTGAGGGAGCTGCAGACTCTGGTAGATATTGCTAGGGAGAAGACGCTCATCGTCGTCACTCCCGCTGGAGACACAGGAACTGGTTCGATTGTAGGTTTGACGGCTGCTCTGAACCGTGAGCTTTCCGAAAGGGAATCGAACCGGAAGGATGAAGCGAAGCGAACGGCACTAAAAGAAGCGGATACTGAGGCCGAAAGATTTAGGAGATGAAGGGCATATGAAGGCAATCCGGTCACGCTCGGGGTCCAGGGCCAGAGGTGACCGAACTGGCCTTTTGATATTTCTAATTTTATTGCTCCTGGCATTTCCAGCAGGCTCGACCTCTGTCGGGGAGTCAAACCGTTCGATATTGGCGGTCGAGCTGCAGGGTGCCATAACGCCCGTCAGCGACGACATCATTCTTGCCGCCATCGGGGCCGCGGAGGCGGAAGATTCCAGGGCGTTGATGATTATATTGAATACCCCGGGCGGCGGCCTGACAGAGACTACAGAGATCCTGAAGCAGATGGAAGAGACGAAGCTGCCTGTAATCGGTTATGTCTACCCCGAAGGCGGCTTCGCCTGGTCGGCGGGAACGATCATCCTGATCAGCTCCGATGTGGCAGCCATGGCTCCGCATACTATCATCGGCTCTGCCCAACCGGTACAGCTTTCGCCCACAGGCGGAACAGTGCCGATAAACGATAGCAAGACCCGCAATGCTATTGTAGCCCTGATAGAAGAGAAAGCGAGAATGCACGGGCGAAACGTTACCGCCGCCAGGGAGTTTGTGGTCTCCAATCTGAACCTGAACGCTGATGAGGCCAGGAATTATGGGGTGGTCGAGCACGTTGCGACTTCGCCCGAGGATCTGCTGCTCCAGGTCAACGGAAGCCAGGTGAAGAACACTACCTTGATCACAGCCGGGGCAAGGGTCGAGTACTTTGAGCCTCCCCTCAATTTGCAGCTCCAGTCGCTCCTCTCGGACCCCACGATTGCCGGATTGCTTATATTGATAGGCCTTTATGCCATAATATTCGGCCTCTCCAGCCCTGGGATCGGAGCTGAAGTCTTTGGAGTGACGGCCCTGGCTTTGGGACTGATCGGACAGGGCTTCAATGTGAATATCGGGGCCGTCTTTCTGCTCCTGCTGGGATTGGGCCTGATCCTGGCAGAACTTCACAGCCAAACCTTTGGAATCCTGGCCGCGGCCGGCCTGATATGCGTAATCGTAGGCAGCGTCCTAATCGTTCCCACCAGCTTTCCCGAGTGGTACGTTCCGGGCGGCTATCAGCAGTCCATGGCCTTTGCCCTCATTTTGCCCTCACTGATCCTGGGCTTGTTCCTGGCCATAGCCCTTTACAAGGTGGCCCGGGCCAGATTCGCGCCAGAGCAAAACGACCGGTTTGCGGGTGAAGTCGCAGAGGCCATCGACAGGCTGGACCCGGGGGGCTATGTGCTTTTCCAGGGTGAGTATTGGCGGGCGAATTCTGTGGAGACGATAGAGAAAGGTGAGACCGTAGTAATCCTGGCAAAGGTTGGAACTCTGTTGCAGGTGAAGCGAAAACGGGATTAGAGATCTGCTTAGGGGTTGACGAAAAATAGTTTACTTAATAATCTTTGATATTGTTAAGTTTATACGCGGTTCGATAGGATAATTCTATACAGGATATACTTTATGTAAGATAACTTTTAATCGTGCCATATTCTCATCCGAGATCTTCTTCCCAGTTTCATAGTCTCTTTCGCCTAAACGAGCCTGCACTCTAAGTCCTTTCTTTGTCTTGGTAGCACTGTGTAGTCCTGAAATTATTTTGCACTCAGTCTGATTTTATGCTGTTTGAATTATTCAATAATATTCAAGAGTACTGATAAGGATAACAAGGATATAGCTTTGCCGAAACGGCAAAAAAAATGCTCACGAGATTGTTCAAGGGGCTACCCTATTACCTTTAAAATAGCGCCGAGGGTGAGATTCGAACTCACGGGGCCCTTTCGAACCACGAGCTTTCAGGGATTCATTCCAGGCTCGCGCCATACCGCTAGACGACCTCGGCACATGTTTGATTTTCAGGTTTACCGCTTGACTACTGTTTCCTCTGCATGGAGCCATCCCTTTCGGCCAGCTTCCACGCCATCGGATAGGTGCCCGGCTCCATTATTACCCTTTCGGTCGCAGCCACAATTCCCGTCTTGGAGGCCAGCATCTCATAGCTCGTCAGCTCCGCCCGGGCAATCGCCACAGCTTCTCCTTTCAAGGTAAATAGGGCAACGCCGTCGCCCTTATTTATATCCGTCTCCAGGCTGAGCAGCCCCGGTGCCGCCAGTGGCGCGCCGTGACAGATGGCATCCACAGCATTGTCGGCTATGACCAGATGTGGCAGGTGCTTAAGAGCCGTCTCGACGGGCTGGATGACGCGCCGTAGCCCGCTCTCGTCGCCTGTCTCTTTGTAGGCTACAAAGGCGTCAATAAGCATATGCAACGTGACGAGCGTCTCGTCTTCCCGGAAGGGTCCGGCCTTGGTCCTGCGCAGCTCCTCCATGTTGGCACCGGTGCCAAGAGCAAGGCCAATATCGAAGCACAGCTTGCGAATGTAAGTGCCCGCCTGGCAGCCCACGCGCATGAGCACGTAAGGCCCGTCAACCTCCAGAACTTCCAGGTAGTAGATGGTCCTGATGCGTAGCTCTTTTACCACGGACGACTTGAGAGGCGGCTTCTGGAAAATTGGTCCCGTAAACTCCTGGCAGACCTCAAGGATGCGCTTCCTGGGCTGCGGCTTATGAACATGCATGAGGCAGATGTACTCCTTTCCTGCCAGAAGAAGAGTATCCATCACACGCGTCGCATCTCCCAGGAGAACGGGCAAAATGCCCGTCACCTTGGGGTCAAGAGTGCCACTATGACCGGCTTTCTCGATCTCCAGAATCCTCTTCACCCACGCCGCCACCTCATGGCTGGTCGGCCCCGAGGTCTTATCCAGATTGATGGCACCCAAACGAAGATGCGCCTCCAGGCTTCGCTGCAGGGGAGGCGTGCCATAGTTGGGATCCGTCTTGCCGTTTCGCTTCAGCAGGACTGACCTGACCCTGTCAGAGGGAAGTATAGTTGGGTGAACGGTCGGATTGGTTGGATTAGCTTTTTCGCCTACGGCTGCGGGTGATGACGGGGGAAATGATTTTGGAGTTGCAGTTGGCTGAGAAGAATTTCTTGCGCCGGATTTGTGCGATGAATCACGAGGACGATCCTCTCTATTTTCCGCGCGATGAATCACGGGCATTGGCGGGCCCTCACTGCAGCCATCACGATTGCCAGCGTTCCGGCCTCATCAAACCTGCCCGTATCCACTACCAGATCATAAGCCGAAAGATCATTGATATCAATATTGTAATACATCTTATACCGCCGGGCCTCGCTCTCCTCACGGATGCGCGTTTCCTGTATAGCATCATCCAGCAGTTTCGACTCGCGTTTTGAGATTCGCTCGGATCTCTTCCGCAGATCCGTCTTCAAGAGCACCTTCAGATCTGCTGTGAGGAGATGTCCGGACAGCCTTCCTTCGAAGACGCCCTGACCTTCTTTGGCCAGGGCTTTCTGGGCGTCGTCGATTAGATAGTCGATCTCTGGACCCTTCTCGGCCAGACGGTTCATCTCCTTAACAGAGATGTTCTTTTCACTAGCAATCTTCCGGAAGAGCTCCCCGGAATTGACCCACACAAGATCAAGCTGCAGCGCGAGAGCGCGGGCGAGGGTTGTGGTACCTGTGCCCGGCGAACCGCTTACGGTTATTATCATCTTCAGCTCATGCTCCCAATATTAAGAGCCTTGCGTACGATCTGCGATACTGGCAAGGAGCAAAGGAAGTACCAGTAGTACCAAAAAATGATCGGCCCGATCACTGGTTTGGTGATGTCGTGCGGTCCCCCCCAGAATGGAAAGGTCATTTGAAGGAGAGGGTGACCTGTCAATGGTATGTAATAATAGACCCACATTAAGAGAGGAATGGAGATAATGCCGATGTAAAGCATGGGTTTGAACTGCATCTGCATCATCTTACCCTGTTCCGAGACCAGTCTCATCTGCTCACTTTGGAGGGCTTTAAGTCTGGCCTGATCTCCGGATAGCTGCGCTTCTTTCATATTTCTTTGCAGCGTCTTCATCTTCTCCTGTTGATTGCGCATGAACTCCCAGTCCATGGTGTACTTCTGAATCAGGCTGGCATACAGACCGGTGATGGCCGCCAGAATGAAGAGGACGATGTGGAATTTATATCCCAGGATGCCTGGCAGCCAACCCAGGACATAATTCATCCCGTCGCCTAAATAGCTCCTGTACCCGGGGATCATTACTCCAAAAAAAAGGACAAAGCCCAGTACCATGGCCCCTTTGTCCAGAGACTTGGTCAAGTTCGCATTCATGCGGAAGCTCCGAAGAACTTCTGCATCATGGGGTACATCTCTTGAATCTGCTCACTGGCTATCTGCTCATAAAGCCGATAGACTATGCTCACCGCCAGAAGTAGACCAGTACCGCCGGCTCCGCCCAAAGTTCCCAAGAGGCTGGCGATCAAAGTCAGTATGCCGATGATCACACCACCAATCACAGTCACTTTAGGGATATATCGCTCCATGAGCTTCTCGATAGAAGCCGGGTTCCTTCTGTATCCCGGTACCTGGAGTCCGGAGTTGTGGATCTTTTTGGCAACGCTCTTGGGTCCCATGCCTGTGGTCTCGATCCAGAATATGGCGAAGAGAATGCCACCGATGATCAAGAAAGCCGAATCCGTCAAGACATGCAGCAAGATCTGGTAGCCGGCAATAGGCGAGAAGCCCAGCTCCGCCATTCCTGCAGTGGACGAAGATACCATGCTCGGTATCCAGTCGCTCGGCCCGTGAAGGGGCGAGAAGTAGTACATCAAGCCTGAGACGGGCGTAGGCGACGATCCGCCCATGGCCACGCCTGTGGCAGCATTATATCTTGCCTGGGAGACGAAGTTGCCAAGAAGGCTGGAGTAACCGGTGTACACGGTAGTCACTCCCTGACCCGTCACCGAAGCCGTAGTCACCACGCCTATTTTGGCTGCCAGCAATGCACCTACCATCTCGATATTGGCCTGAATGGCTCGCACCAGAATCATGGGAAGAACCGATGCGTAGACCAGTTTCACAGGGAACCGACCTCTGGCACCGCGCACGCGGCTGTGAGCCAAAGGTATCTCAATTCTCGTAGACTCCACCAAAACGACCAGCAAAATGATCATTATAGTAGATATGAGAGCCAGGATTCCTCCCGTCACCAGGATGAACTTCAAGCCTTCTGATGTGAATATGGTATCAAAGCTGATGAGCTGCAGCCTGATGATGTCGATCCATTTGGGTATGATGCCCACAGGCAAGCCGGCATCGCCTGCTGCAGGATTAATGATGCCCGTGACTAACTGCTGGCTTATTCCTGCAACGATGAAGAGGCCCACACCTGAGCCCACACCCCATTTGGAGACGACCTCATCCATGTAGACGATTAATGATCCACCTACGAAGACCTGAATAAATATCAATAAAGATATCATGCCCAAGGAAAGGCCGAGAGTCTGGGCTAAACCCGCATCAGGCAGCAAATAGCCACCCAATACCTGTGGCAAAGCCTCAACCGCAACCATCACAAATACCAGAGCCTTTTGAGTACCCTGATAGATGGCCTGATCGCGGGGATCGCTCAGATCGAGCTTGATGATATCCGCACCCACAAGGAGCTGAAGCACGATGGATGCCGTGACGATAGGACCGATGCCAAGAAGCATCATCGAGCCGAAGGACCCGGCAAAGAAGGCACGATACGCACTGAATATATCTATGGAAGCCTTGGAAAGCCCAAAGAGAGGTATATTGCCGAGTGTAAAGTAGAGGAGCAATATGGCCAGAGTCCAGCTTAGCTTTCTCTTAAAATGGACGTGCCCTGTGGGCCGCTCCACAGAAGGGAGCCGGCGCACAAAGGGCTCTATCGCATAAAAGAAACTATGCTGGTTCATACTGTTACTGCCTGACCACCAGCAGCCTCAATTTTGTTCCTGGCCAATGCCGTGAATCCAGCCGCGCTAACCTCTAGCTTCCGGGTTACTTTGCCGCGACCCAGGACCTTCATCTCACCGATCACAACCTTGCCATCCGGGCCGGCCATCTGGTCCAATACGTCCACATTGACTACTTCGACCTCTTCGCAAAGAGGCTGCCGCACGAAACCATGCTTGCCCATCTGAGTTCCAAGAAGCATGGAACGCATGAAGTGGTGCTTGCACTTGCCGGAATCGCCACGACCTCCGCGAGATCCGCCTCCACGAGCGTTCTTATGTTTGCCATGGTAGGTTCTGTGCCCTCTCTTTTCTTTAGTCTTTGGTCTAACCATTGCCTTCTACCTCATCCTCTTGATAAGATCCGTCAGATCCGAGCGGAATCCCAGATCTCCACCCTGTTGTGCGGTCTTCTTGGTGGTCCTTAAGCCCTTTCGAGCCGGGTGCAACCTGAAGATGGGCTTGATTTCCAGTTCATTCAGGCTGGTCGAGCCAGAGGTTATAGCGGACGCCAATTCCTGGAAGGAGGAATAAGATGTGTTCTCCTTCAGGTACTGCTCTGTCAAACGTCGGTTTGCGCTCAAACGTCCACGCTTCTCCAGGAGCAAAGCCAGCGTATCGTCATCGATCTTGCCCCAGGCGACATAATCCTTTACCATCTGGATCATGCCGCGATAATGGGGGTCTTCCTTGACCACGATGCAATGGTTGACCCTGTGAATATGGAGCATCGCCAGGGTGGCCTTGATCTCGGGCCTGACGTTAACCTCACCTCTCAATCTCACTATGGCAAACATCTTCAAGCCCTCACAGTTATGGTATTGATGAGCGCATTGTAGGTTGCCTTGGCGAAATTGATAGTGGTCCTGGTGGAGCCAGCCGTCCGGGTCCAGACATCCTTGATACCGGCCATTTCCATGACCTTCTTAGATGTATCCCCGGCAGCGATGCCTAGGCCCCGAGGCGCCGGTATAAGCACTACCCGCACGCTTCCGGATTCGCCCACTACTTGATAAGGCACGGTGTGAGCCTGACCGCAGCCGCATTCCCAACTGCCGCAGCCTCGCTTCACCTTCATGATGTTCCTCTTGGCGTTATCGATGCCCTTTTTGATGGCTTTGCCAACCTGGACATCCTTTCCCTCGCCAAGACCTATGTAGCCGTCTCTGTTGCCTACAATTACCGTGGTTCTGAATTTGACTCTCCTTCCGGAGTCGGTCATCCTCTGAACCATGTTTATATCCAGAACCTCGTCCTCTAGCCCTGGGATGAGCGCATCTATCAGTCCGGCCTCTTTTATGGGCAGCCCTGACGCAATGGCCTCATCGAAAGTGGTTACTTGGCCCTCAAAAACGAGCTTGCCAAGTCTTGTCTTGGGGACCCACACTTCCTGGTAGAAATCGCGTTTCTTTCTCTGATCCATAGTCTCACCCCAATATCTTTTCCTTGGCAGCCTCGAATTGAGCCACGATATCTGATCCGGTGTATTTCTTTATGTGCTCGCCTCGAATCCTCCCATCATCTGGGAAGATCTCGGAGCCGTGAGGCACATCTACACCTGCATCCACAACGCCTCTAATTGCAGCATAGATCCTGTTGCCCTGGGTAGAGGCATGCAGGCCGATGTCTGCGATTCCCTCAACAATACCCAGGGCCAGCATCTTCTTGCCGAAAAGAAGACCTGTGAGATATGCAGCGGGCAGGTTACCGAGGCTTGCCGTGAATCCGAAATTCTTTAGCTCCCGGGAATTAACCGTCAGGAGGGTCTTGTCTCCCTTCTGCTCCGCTATAACCAGTTGCAGTGTGGTGCTGGCGTTGCTCTTCCTGACCACGACGCGGGGTTTCTTCGATAGTATCAGCTTATATCTGACGTGATAGTTGGTTCTGCCCTCTCTCCGCCTTCGGAAAGGCACTTTGTATCTAGGTCCTGTTGCCAAGTTCACTCACCCCTGGCAAGGCCCTTGGCCTTGATAAAGGAGTTCATATGCGCAGTGCTTCTGTACTCGCCGCCTTTGGATTTGCGATAGAGCAAGCGGTAAGCATGCCGATCTATCTGGCCGCCTTCACGAAGCTCCCTGAGCTTCTTTCTAAGAGCGCGAATCTTGGTCATCCACTGCTCTTTGCGTGGACTCCGGGCGCCTTTGGCACCTCTTCGGTGTCCTGCCCCTTTGCAGTGACCATAAGCGCGCTTGGCGTTCCTGGCCCGAATTCTGCCCCGGCTGTTGCCCTTCTTGGGCTTGGCCTTGATATTTCCGTCCTTGATCTGAGAGCGGATATCCTCCCTGGTAATGGCATCACTCAAATCGCCTGCCAACTCGGGATCGGGATTGATCCAAACACGGCTTTCGCCAATATTAAGCTCCGATGCCGCCAGCCTGCGCTGATTCGTGAAACCTGGCAATTCAGGCACCTCCCTTGGGGTTCAGTATCCTGAGGCCCATCTCGGACGCTTTGGCCTGGATATCCAGGCGCTTCTTCATTCCCACCCCGGACGCAATGCGCACAACGAAGCCCTGAGCCTTCATGAGCTCTGCCACGTTGTTGACCAGCACCTCAGGAAAGCCGCTGGGATGGAATCCACGAACTGCCTTGGGGCTTCCAAAGCCAGGTCTTACCAGCTTACCCTTAGCAGCCACCTGCTGCCGGAGCTTGTTGTGCAGACCCTGGGGCTTTCGCCAGCTGGTGGGCAGCCGCTTCTTTTTATGTGAATCATGGAAGTTGAACTCAGGTTTCTTTGCCTTCTGCCTGGTTCTAACTCTAAGCAACCTCTCTGCCATCCTAAATTCACCTCTTGCTCACCAGGTATATTCCGTCCTGGAATATCCTGATATCGAAACCATGCACCCTAGTCGCCTGCTCAATGTTGGCCATGGTTTGGCCAACGTGCTCCTTGTCGATGCCTGTAATCACTACTTCGTCTTTTCCGATCTCGACCTTGGTTCCTGATAGGATCCTGGCAGATCGAGACTTCCTTTCGCCAAGGAAGTTGTTTATGATGAGCTCGTCGGAAGCTGCCTTGAGCTGTATGGGAAAGTGGGAGTACACGACCTTCATCTTGTACTCATACCCTCTGGTTACGCCCGCAATCATGTTGCTTATGTGCGAAGCCAAAGTTCCTACCATCGCTCGATGGTGCTTTCGATCGACCCTGGAATTCACGACCAGTTGAGTGTCCTCTGTGCGGATCTCTATCTCAGGATAACAGAGCGTTCGAGATACCTCGCCTTTCGGTCCCTTGACCGTGACGAGATTTCGGTCTACGGATACTGCTACTCCTTCTGGGATCTCTACCTGTCGTGCAATCTGTTTGACCATGAGACCACCTAATACACATACGCCAGTAGCTGGCCACCCAGGGACTGTGCCCTGGCATCAGAGTGGGCCATGACTCCTTTATTGGTGCTCAATATAAGCACCCCAAAGTTCCTGGCGGGGAGGAATCGCTTCTCCCATTTCTCCATCTCTGAAGCCTTGGTAGAGAACCGCGGCTTGATAACGCCACAGCGGTTGATCCTTCCCAGGAGCTTCACTCTGAACATTCCCGACTTTCCGTCGTCAATAAATTCGAACTCGCCGATGTATCCTCTATCCGCCATAACCTTCAAAGCCCTGCCTATGACCTTGGAGGCGGGATGGATGATACATTCAGGCTTGCCTACGCTCTCCGCATTTTTTATTACGGACAGGGCATCGGCCAGTGGATCCAATAACAATGCAACCACCTACGAATACTTTTCGAACCCCATTTCAGGGGCGATTTCTCGGAAGCACTGCCGGCACAGGTATATCCCGTACTTTCTTACCAGACCGCTCTTGCGACTGCAACGCTTGCACTGGTTAGCTCCTCTTCCGAAGATCTTCTTGCCTTTCTTCATGCTGCCTCCAAGATCTCAACGCCGAACTTCTTTTGGACGAACTCCATGGTATCGTCCTTGCCCAACCTTTGCCTACCTGGAAGCTTCTTTTGTGCCACACGTCTCCGGGCTATCCTGTATCCGGCCCTCTTCAGGGCCACGGATACGTCCATACCGAAGATGCCGATCTCCGGATCGTATCTCATGCCCGGAAAGTCTGTGTGCTCCTCAATGCCGAAAGAGAAGTTTCCCTGCCGATCGAACTGGCTCTTTTTAAGGCTGTTGCCAGCGGCTTTAAAGGCGAGGATGAGAAAATCCTCAGCAGCCTTTCCCCGCAGGGTTAGCTTTGCACCGATAGGTTCCTTCTTTTTGATGCCAAAGGTGGGCAGCGTCTTCTTAGCGATGGACCGGACTGGTTGCTGGTGGGTAATCGTCTTCATGATGGTTTCAGCGTTTACCAACCTCTGGCCGCTCTCTCCTACGCCCACATGCACGACAACCTTGTCTATACGGGGCTCAAGCATGACATTCATCTAACTGCCCCCAACTTGATGACAGGCTGATCTATTCCGATCATGTAGACGTATTCTTCGATGGTCTCAAACTCCTTATCGCCCGAGATTATCACACGATTGGACTGAGAGCTCTTCACCTTTATGATCTCCTTGATCTTGCCCGTCTGCCCGGTATGCTTTCCACCGATGACCATGGCCAGGTTGCCGACCTTGAACTCGATTCTTTCCTCGATATTCTTCTCGGGGATGGAGAGAACAAGGGAATCGCCAACTTTGAACTCGCCTTCCGCCAGCTTATTTGAGCCGTCGGAGAGGTTGAGCTGCAGCTTCTTGCCGTTGATGATGGTCTTGTTTTCAACCCTTGCCAGTTTCCGGGCTACTCCGGATTCAAGAAGGCTCAGATAGAACATTCCTTTCTCATCTTTCAGCATTCTGTATTGCTTATCAAGAAGTGGAAGGGTTATGACATCAAATATGCCTATGGGCAGCTTGTAATCCGTCTGGGCCTTTCCATCCACCAGCACCTTGCCCTCGTAAAGAATCCTCTTTGCTTCGCGGGCGTTATCCACCAGCTTGAGCAGATCTCGGATTACTATGACGAGAGGCATGCTATCCGCAGAGGAATGAGGCCCGGGACTGGTCTTTGCGACCCAGACATGGGTCTTTCTGGCGATGGGCCAGCTCACAGGAACAGTTACTCTCTTCTGATGTCGGCTCAAACAGATCGCCTCGCGAAGATCTTCTCCCTCTCAGCATCTTCAAGGTTTAGCTTGACGATCATGACGTTGGAGGGATGAATGGTTCTCGGCACTTCAGTTCCATCGGCGCGGTAGTTGCTCACGCCGGCCACTTTTATGGTGCACCTCTTGAGGTCGACATCCTCGACCGCTCCTTCGGTGCCGGCGTGATCTCCACGCATAACCTTGACAGTATCGCCCTTGCGAAGCTGAGCATTGCGCTTCTTCAGCTCTTCACGGAGGGCCTTGCTCAAGGGTGCGTGCACGTACTTCTGACGCTTGTGCAGCGGCGCAGTATACCTTTCCTTCCGCTGCTTCCTTGGCTGTGTTGTAACCATAAAATCATCACACAATAATGGACGCCGCGGAAGCGATCTTGCTGAACCGCTCTGCTACCTCGCGGGCCACAGGTCCCTTAACCTCGGAGCCCTTGGGAACGCCCTCGTCATCTACTATAACGGCGGCATTATCCTCGAATTTCACCCTGAGGCCGTCGGGCCTTCTGAACTCCTTCCTCTGGCGGATGATGACAGCTTTAAAGATCTGCTTTCTCATGTCGGGAGTCCCTTTTTTCACAGATACGACTACTACGTCCCCGATTCCTGCGCAGGGCTGTCTATTTTTCACGCCGCGGTACTTCTTAACCGCGATAACGTGTAGCGTCCGCGCACCTGTATTGTCTACACAATCCAGGTATGCGCCAGTGTTGATCGCCCTTGGGATCTTGGCCTTTTGTCCTTTCATTTCAAGACCTCCACTACGACGTAGGATTTGGTCTTGGAAAGGGGCCGACACTCCGCTATCTTGACACGATCCCCGGCCTTGGCATCAATGCAAGGGGGATTGTGCGCATGGATCTTGGACTGCCTCTTCTCAAATCGTTCATACTTCGTTGCTTTCTTCTCGAACTTGCGCATGACTACCACGGTATTTTCCATCTTGTCGCTAACCACGGTGCAACTGAAGACCTGGCCGCGTACAGGTAGGGTACCATGGAAGGGACACTTCGGATCATTGCACTCCTTTTGCGGCGAGCTAACGTCCAGTCCGATATCCCTCATAACTTCCACCTCGTTCTCTGCATTCTCTTGCTTATTCTGTTCTCGGGCTGCGAGACCAAGATAGACCCCGCGACCCTCACTTTTTGTCCATTGGGTAATAAGAAGATCAGGCTTGTATTCTTTTTTGGAATGCGCACGACTTTGCGCTCCGTCTCCAAAAGGAATGTGTTCCTGGTCTCGTCCACAACCTGGGCCCTGAGCCCGACGATCCCCGGTTCACTGCTACACTCAACCAGGACATCAAGGCCGATCAACTCGTGCCTCGCCAGGCTCTCGGGGGTAAGGTTCACTTCTTTCGCTCCGTTTGGACCGTCTTGATTCTGGCGACCGTTCTGCGCAGGTCTCTGATTCTCCCCGGCTTTTCCGGGGCGCCACCGGCAGTAACGATGCCTCTCTCGCGGATGAGCTCGCTTTCGAGCTTACGTAGCTCCTCTGCAATCTCCTCCGCGTTCATGTTTCTGATCTCATCAATCTTGAAGATGGCCATTTTGGATCACACCTCCTTGGCGCAAGGCTCGCAATCTGCCTTCTCCTCAGCGAGTGGCGCATCCTCTGCCACGCCCTCATCTAAGGGTGCTGGCTTGACCTCAGCCGCATTCGGCTCAGACTCCAGGAGCTGATCCAGATCGCTCTTCTTCTCCTCCACAGGAGCAGCTGTTGCGGCTGGGGCTGGAGTGGGAATTGCAGCGGGTGCAGATGCTGGCGCAGGTGTTGGGGCCACCGGTATTTTCACAATCTGGAAGTCGTCTGGAAGTCGCACGTCGGGCGGTATGATCCTCACCTGACAGCCTATGACTCCCAGCTTCTTGACAGCAACTGAGTAGCCTTTATCCACGAGATCGATGGCCGGCTTGCCGGAGTGCTTGATGTATCCCGAGATGAATTTCTCGGTTCTGGATCGGGGACCGGTCAACTTGCCGCTGATCACTATTTCGCATCCAAGAGCTCCTGCGTCCATCACTCTGCGCATCATCGACTGGCCAGCCTTTCGGAAGTACCAGCCGCGCTCCAGAGACGAAGCCAGGCGATTGGCGACAACTCTGCCGTTCAAGTCGCCCCGACCCACATCCTGCACATCTATCTGTGGGTTGTCCAGATGGAACTTGCGATCCAGGTCACGGGTTATCTTGCGGATCAATTTGCCGCCTTTTCCGATGACCATGCCCGGCTTTTCCGCATAGACAGTGATCTGGGTGCCCATGGGTGTCCGGTTCATGAGCATGCCGCCATAACCCGCACGCTCCAACTCTTCAGCTAGATACTCATTGACGAGAGCTTTGGTGATGCCCTCCGCCACGAACTTCTTTTCAACGGACATCAGCTCTTCACCTCGGTCAAAACCATCTCCACAGAGACCGTCTCTGTGTTCTTGGGCGTGGCTCTTCCCATTGCGCGGGGCATCCATCCTCGAATGGTCCTGCCCTTCTTTGTACCAGCATGGAAGATCCTCATCTTATCGGACTCCATTCCCTTGTACTCGGCATTGGCAAGTGCATTATCCAGGACTATTAAGACTGCCTTGGCGGCTTTCTCAGGAAATCTGCCGGCATCCCATCCCACTGCGCCATGCCTGTGGGCCACATTTCTTCTGTAGCGTTTGAAGGGAATAGCCCTCTTTAAGGCTATTACGTCTTCGAGGTAGGCGCGGGCTAGGTTTGCCCGCATGCCTTTTAGCGTCCTGCAGATCTCGTGGGCGTGCTTTGGTGAGATGTGAAGCTCCATCCCCATGGCCCTTGAAGAGCGTACTGCAGGCGTAAGCGAATAATTCAATCTGCCCAATCTCACACCTCACTTCAGCGGCACATATTTGCTCGATCTGGTGGCGCCCACGCCTGCGGCTCCGTGTTGAACACGACCGCGCGTCATAGCGAACTCGCCGAAGAAGTGCCCGATCATCTCGGGCATGACCTCTACCTTCTCAAAGCTTTTGCCGTTGTAGATCTCGAGATTCTTGCCCACCATTTCCGGCAGAATTATCATGTTCCGGATGTGAGTTCGAACCGAGTCCTTGTTCTTCAGGTTCGCCAGGAGATTCTTATTCTCCTTGGCAAGACCTCTCTTGATACATCTGCGCTGCCGCGCTGGGAACAGCCCGGCAAGCTCATCTATGCTCAACTTGGCGAGGTCGGCCATCTTCCGGCCCCGATACAAGAATTCTTCCTTCCTCTTTGGAAGCTTGGACCCTACTTTTTTAGCCAAAACCTTTCACCTAGCGCTTACCGGTCTTTCTTGCCGCAATTGAACCAACCTTTCGACCTGGGGGCGCATTCCTGCTGACCGTCTTTGGCCGGCCGGGATGCTGGCGTCCGCCGCCACCGAATGGATGGTCTACCGCGTTCATAGCTACGCCTCTGACAATAGGCCACTTCTTGGCCTTGGATTGGAACTTGTAGAAGCTCTTTCCTGCCTTAACCAGAGGTTTGTCCAGTCGGCCGCCTCCAGCAACGACTCCTATTGTCGCCATGCACTTGGGGCTGAGCCATTTCATCTCCCCGCTGGGGAGCTGGACGACTGTCTTAGGCCCGTCGTGAGCCACGAGGATGGCGCAGACTCCCGAAGATCGGGCAAACTGGCCGCCGTGACCGGGCTGCGATTCAACATTGCAGATCGGTATGCCTTCTGGGATCTCCGCCAGAGGCAGAGTGTTTCCCGGCTCGATGGGAGCCGATATGCCGCAAGCAACTTCCTGGCCCACGTACATGCCCTCTGGAACCAGGATGTATCTCATCTCACCGTTGTCTAAGGCCATGAGAGCAACCGGGGCGGTCCGGGCGGGGTCGCGCATTATCTCCTGAACCACGCCTTTAATCGTCTCTCCCTGGTCGACTTTGATGTGCTTGATATCTGCCCTGTACCTGTGAGAGGGTGCCCTGTATGTAGGACCTCCTGCGCCTCTATTTTGAGATATGATTCGATGTCCCATATTTCCCCACCTACAGCAGTCCCAGCTTTGTGGCTAACTCGTTCGCACTGCCCTCTCCGGCCAGCTTCACAATGGCCTTCTTCGCTCCCCGGGAGGTTATCATGGTCCTGACTACCAGGACATCTACGTCGTAGAGCTCCTCCAGGGCCTTCTTGATCTCCGGCTTGGTGGATCTTATGTTCACCAGAAACTCAATGGTATCATTGGAGTCGATCATGCTGGTGACTTTTTCTGTAACATAAGGACTTTTGATAATCATTGCTTTGCCTCCGCGGAGTTCTTGATGGCGAGCTTTTCCAGGGAAGATTCGGTCCAGACGGTAAGTCTGCCGGCCTTGGTTCCGGGAGCGAGCAATTCCGCGTTAAGCCTCTCGACGGTGACGAAGTCTACCCCGGGAAGATTACGAGCCGCCTTTCCCAGACCGCCGTCATTGCCAGCGACGATGAGAACGCTCTTTCTGCCCCTGAATTTCCTTCCCCGCAGTTTGCCCTTGCCGGCACGAATATGTCTTCCATTCTTCGCCCGCATGACATCATCCCAAAGGCCTGCTGCCATCAGGAATTTTATGACATCAGAGGTCTTTTCCAGGGATTCGAGCTCATTCTTTGCAACGACGGGCAGCTCACGGGTGAACTTGTGGCCTCGAGCCTCGACAAGTCCCGCAGAGGCTGTTGCAGCTATGGCGGAGCGAATAGCTTTCCTCCTCTCCTTCTTGTTGACCTTCTCAGTGTTGTCCTTATTGGGCTGAGGGGCGTGAGACCTGCGGCCGCCTACGGCCATTGGTATGCCCGCTGCCTTTCGGCCGTTCTTCAATCTGGGAACTCTGGAGACGCCGTGTCCTGGACCCCAGGATTGGGCCGAGGTGTTCATGCCTGCATAGAAGTGAGGGCCATAAGGCTGGAGCCGGTTGGCTTGCGCGGCCAGTACTGTCCTCTTGATGATATCAGGCCGGTACTCCTCCTCGAAGACGGGAGGCAGTTCGACCTCGCCGCTTGCATTTCCCGATAGATCAATGACGTTAATCTTCATTGCCTAGACCCCCTGCTTGGACTCTTGGCTGACATAGAGGAACTCGGGAGCTTTCACGAAGTTCTTTCCGGGTCTTATGGCGTGTCTGATCCTGACCAGCCTCTTGATGGGGCCGGGAACGCTTCCTTTGATCAGGACATATTCATTGCGAACCAAGCCGTAACCCGGGAATCCGCCTTCCGGAGTGATCTTTGTGCCATCTGTTCCGATGAACATGAGTCTCTTATTGAATTCAGTTCTCTGGTGGTAGCCCATCTGGCCCAGTTGCGGAACCCGCCAGCTGATATGCGACGGATGCCAGGGACCGAGGTTGCCCACATGCCGCAGTTTGCCAGTTCGAGCGTGCTTACGCTTGGCCATGGCGATTCCCCAGCGCCTGACTGGACCCTGGGTACCTTTGCCTTTGGTGACGGCAGAGGCATCCAGTAAATCACCCAGCTCGAAGACGCTGGAGACGGGGATCTGCTGGCCGAGCAGAGTTTGGGCAAAAGCGAGACGATCCAGCATGGACCCGCCGTTGATAGGCATCTCCATGATCTCTGGAACCTTCTTGGGAATTCCTGTTACGAGCGTGGGGTTGGTGTGCACCAGAACCCGGACATCCACAATGTCTTCGCCTATAGCCTTCAGTTCATCGGCAGAGCTTCCGTGGGTCTTCTTGGGAACCGTCAGAGCGCGAGCCAGATCAGCGCTCAGGTTCTCGGCCCAGGCCTCTCCGGCAGGCCGCAGCCCGCCGTTGTAGTTCTCATAGACGCGCACGGCCACCACGTTCATGGGGGGAACCTCAAGAACTGTAACGGGCATGCTGATCTCCATGCCTTCGGTGAGGCTGCGCGGTCGATCGTCGATCATCATGATGTGGGTCATGCCGGCCTTGTAACCGGCAAAGCCTGCCATCCTGGCCTTGTCCTCCTCGGGCCAGCTTCTGATTCTGGGGACCTCGCTCTTGGCCCTCTTTCTCGGGCTGTAGGCCAGCGAACCTCGTCTAGGTCGGTGTATTGTTGCCATCGATTTTAGTCCTCCAAGCGCACCAGGTTGAGCAGGGCTAGAGTCGCGAAAATCGCCTCTTCCACTCGAACCGTCTCCGTTCCCTGATGCGGAATGGTGTTGATCATTTCATACCTGTCCATTGATTCTTTGCTCAAGAAGGCATCCACGCCTCGCGCGGGCGAGCCGAATACTACCGCAAGATCGCGCTTCTGAACTGAGTGGCCCAATTTTGAGAGGAGTTCAGGCGTTAGGGCCTTTCCGTTCCGGGAAGTTAGAACCACATGGCTGCCCTGCTCATGCTTTGCAGCTAAGTAGCCTTCCAGGCTCTCCACTATCTCGGTCTCGAACCCCCAGTAATGAGGGATCTCCTTCGGGTCCACAGGCTCAGCGGCGAGCGGTTCATGCGAAAAGATTCTGACACTTAGGCGCTGCCCCACCGAGTATTTACCACCGGTACGAAGGGGAATAGGGCGATTGATTCCGATTTCCACCCAGACGCCGCCATCAGATCCGACGCTTTCAACGACTGCTCCGACGCGAAACTCGCCAATCTTGAGCGATTCTGATTTTGAGTTTATGGGATGATGTGCAGTGCGTAAGGGCGGCAGCGTTCCCACATGGCGCAGCTCCTCCCGGCGCGGGATGAGCAATTTGCGCAGGTACTGCGGCGTTTCCATGTACCGCAGGATCATGGCTATGAACCGGGAATCGTTGTATTCAGGATCTCTGTAGATCACGATGCGGTTCATGCGGAAGACTGCTGCTGCCCGTGCGATTTGGCCGACCTTGAGCGTGTTAACACGCGAATCCCTTCCCTCCATGGTGAGAGAGGACGGGATAAGGATGGCTCTCTCGCAGCAACCTATCATCAGATTTTCCATCCTCTCAAGATAGTAGAGATATAAAAAGGTTTGGAGCAGAGAGCAAACGGTCAGAAATCATGCCTTTCCCAGAAAGCTTAAGTTCTGCCCTGCAAGCACAACTCTTTTTACGAAGATCGTCTAAAACATTTTTGCTCTTAACATGAGGTTGGATGGATATGAAGACAATTCTTTTATCTGCATTAGTGCTTATCTTGTTCTTCGCTTTGAATGGAGGATGCACCGCCCAAGAAGATAACGAAACACCTCTTGAAGCTCCATCGATGGATAGCGAAGGGGCATTTCCGCAGGGCGAAGCGGGGCTTGCCGCCTACGTCAATACCGGACAAAGTGTCGACCTTGATAAGTTGAAGACGATTTTCTCCAGTGTAGAGGAGGTTGGAGACAATTACATATTGGGTATTGTACAGATCCCCGATTGGGGAGGAAATATCGCTCTTCATCTCTATGCCGATACAGATGGATGGATTGTCTCATACCTCAAGAAAGATGAACCGGTTTCCATGGTGATGCAGTGGGGAACCAGCGATGCTGATAATCCAACCATCGGCGTCATAAAGTCAACCACACTTGAGGATGCTCTGTACAAGGCGGGCGACGCAGCAGGAGTGGGCATTGTTGCCAACGGCATAAAGTATTACCATTTTGGATTTCCCAATGCCAATCGCATGATGATCATTGTTAAAGTCCAGGCCACTGACGGATCGAGCATACATCAGATAGAGATACCGGCGAACTATGTGCTATTTGATTCGGCGTACTATCATTATGCTTACTATTATAGCTGGTATACCAATTATGGTAGTGATCATCATTGGACTGCATCCGCACTGAAGATTGATGGATCCGCCATTAGCAATGCAGCCACAGGAGATGCGGGCAATGGAGCTTACGGCTGGTGGAGAGGGATGGACAGGTACAAGAGCGCCATGACCCCTGGGACGCTGCATACAATAGAAATCTCTCACAGCGGGGGGGCCAATCAAGGATCCTCTGGCGTGGCTACCGTGCTTATCTACAGGGCTTACAAGTGATAGCAGATGAACGGATTTCTCATCTTTTTTCTCCTCCTGTCTGCCCAGTTGTCCCTGACATCAGCAGAGATCAATGTGAGCGGCGCGGATATGACTTACAACGCGACACTAATACAATTAGACATTCAAACTCCACCCCAACCGGTCTCATCCATCTTCATATACAACGACAACGGCGACGGCAATGCTACCTTGCAAGAAGTGCAGGTCCCAACCGTCCCAGTGGCCCTCAGCAGAATCTTTTCCTGGAACGAGGCATCAAAAAACGCCTGGCCGCTTGAGCCGGGCAGCATTCCTACGAAAAAGGAGCTTCTGAGAAAGATATTCGTGGTACATGAATTTACCGGATATCAGAAGGATCTAGCCTATCCTAAGGTTCTCCTAAATGACACCATTCCTCCCGTAATTACAGGTGCAGCAGTCGATAGCATCAAGTCAAGCGAAGCCAAGATCTACTGGACCACAGATGAGTCTGCCACGAGCCTAGTGAAATATATGAGCGATCCAGACGGCATTGAGACAGACAAAAGAGATGCTCTGTTTACTACGAACCACTCCATCTCGCTGGATGGACTAATGCCAGGGACAATGTATTATTTCGCGGTGAACAGCACGGATAGAAGCGGGAATTCGGCAGAGAGTGACGCCTATGATTTTGAGACGTCGCATTGATGATCTTTTTTGTAGACAATGGCTCATGATCAAATGTTCAGCACGCTTCGATATCAGTATTCATCGAGGGATCAAGCTCCTCGGCTTTAGTGAAAGCGTCTGATGCGTCATCACAGCGATGAAGCATCTTTAGCGTTTTGCCCATATTGTACCAGATCTGTGCATAATCGATATTATGCAGTTCATATTTAGGAGTCAGCTCAATGGCCCTTGTAAACCAATCGAGCGCCGTATTATATTCGCCTTCAGCAAAGAAAGCTTTTCCTTTGCCAATCAACGGCCATGAACTACTCCGATCTAGCTCGAAGCTTATATCGAAAGCCTGAATTGCTTCATCGTACTTGCTTTGATTGAGAAGATCATTGCCTTTCTTAAGCCAGATCTTTGGATCTCGTGTTTTATTGAGACAAAAACGGGTATTATTAAAATCGTCACCTTCTTCACCATGCTTGCCGTCTTTTACTCGGACTGCTATTGTGTTATTCCCTGTTTCGGCAATTGATGTCTTCCATATCCAAGAAGAACTATTCGACCAACCGGTAACTGGTGTTTCGTTCAAGAAGAATCGATAAAGCAATTGATCGTCTTCAGGGTCCGATGCATTGGCAGTCCAGGTTATGATCGCTCCGGCCTCCTGCGGTCTGGGTTTATCTGGCAGCAAACTGATGATGTTCGGCTTATTATTCACCTCAACTACGACCAGCTGGCTGAAAGAACTGGTGGCCCCCTTATCATCCTCAACGGTCAATGTAACGTTGTATTTATTGGGTTTGGTATAAGTATATTCAGCGATATCCGAATAATACAAAATGGGGTCTGCTTGTCCCAACCCGAATTTCCATAAGTATCTTTGGATCTTGCCATCAGGATCGAAACTGGCCGACGCATCAAAGCTAACAGGCTCACCTTTTTTTGGTTCTTTTGGATCGAAAGAGAACATCGCTTCTGGCGGCCAATCTACATAGATCTTCCGGAAGGTGCTGTTTACTGCTCCATCATTATCTTTAAGAGTTAGCTTCACGGTCTCATTCCCGCCATTCTCATATCTATGAAGCGCGGTCTCATTATGATCAAGGGAACTATTATCTCCAAAGTCCCAGATATAACTGATGATTTTGCCATCGAGATCTTCACTGGAAGCGGCACTGAAATTAATGAATCTTTTAGCGCTCAAGCCTTTTTCATCAACAGAGATATGAGGTTTGGGCGGTTGATTTACCTTTAAAAGCATGCTTTTGAAACCTTTGGCTCCGTTCTGATCGATAACAGTAAGGTTGATCCAATGAGATCCTTTCTGTTCGTATTCCTGCTTAGGAGGGCTAACTTGGCTGAATGTGGCAGAATTGTTATCCATTTGCCAATTGTATACCAGGTTTTTTCCATCTTCCTCATCGTAGCTAGCTGAAGCATCAAATTTTACCAGATCATCCACAACTGGATTTTGCGGAGTGATGGTGAAATTGGCCTGGGGCGGATTATTTACGGTTATATTTTGAGAAGTAAGGTTAGTAGCGCCCTCATCGTCTTCAACCTTCAGGATTACCGTACGAGAACCGCCTTTTGGATATATGTGCTTCACTTCAGGCTCGCCGAGCTTGCCCGTTTTCTTGCTATCCCCGAAATCCCATTCATAAGCAACAATTCGTCCCCCAATATCCTTGCTTTTTGAGGCATTGAAGGTTGTAATCTCTCCGGCATTGGGCACACCAGGCAATACTGCAAACTGTCCTACAGGCAGGTCGTTCATAGGCTTCAAGGGAACCCAAGGAATATCTTCACGTATGAGGATGGGGATTTGATTAGCAGCCTTAAAGAAAGGCCCTCCGGGATGTCTTGAGAGCTCTGTGCCAGTATTGGGATCCTTCCACCAGTCCAGGTTAAGCCAGACATCCCCGGTTTTCAGATCGGTGTGCGTATTGATTTCATTGACTTTGTATCTCTTCTTAAGCCAGCTGATCATCCTACCGACATCGCTCTCCGGGCCGCCGGCCGTTCCCATATAGACTTCGGTATAAGCATGTCCACCCACTGGGCCATAAGCCAGAATGATCCTGGAGGTGCACCCAATGGACTCGATCAGGGAAGCCTGCAGAATGGAGAAGTCATCGCAATCACCCTGGCCGGAGTATTTCCCATTGCCATACTCCAAGCTCTGGTTGGAGTATTGGAGCACCTCAATTCCCCTTATGTCGCGCTTATAGCTCCAGTTGCCAACCATGTATTCGTAAATAGAACCGATCTGGCCGATGGTTCCATCGCCTGGATAATCCAGGGTAAGGCTGCAACCTTTATCGTAAACAGCACGATTGCCTACATTGAGTTTAAGGTTAATCTCTCTCGTCATCGCTTCAACGGTTGTTCCGGACTTCTGCAATTGATTTCTACCATCAGGGCTCACGCTGGCTATAGCAGAAGTGACTATATCTGTACCGTTGTACTGAGTGATATTTCCGCTCACCAGCAGTCGTCCCCCCGAATCGCTGAACGCATAGGCGACATCCCTTGCAGAAGCTGTGAGAGATAATACAGCAATAACTGCAAGTATCAGGGGGAGCGCTGTGGACATACATAGACGGATAGGTTTTCAAACATAAAGCAGTTTTGGAGTCAGGATAAAAATTTTAAAATATCGGGATGAATCTCCAGGTCCACAGCGGCGTCTCATTTTCCAAGGAGGGGTCCAATTTTATAGCCCGGCTAGCATTCTCTTGAACCAGAGAAAGAAGTGACATGTTGAGTGATAATGTACTTGCCCGATTCATCCATGCAACGGCCATATCCGGTTTCAGCTCTATTGCTTGATCATAGCAGCCCATAGATTGGTTATGTTTTCCTAACCAGTCGAAAGATACCCCTTTGTTGTTCCAAACCTCCGCAAGGTCTGAGTCGAGGCTCAAGGCCTTGTCAAAGCATTTTATTGACTCATCGAATCGGCATAAAGAGCCTAAAGTGATGCCTTTGCTATTCCATGCCGAGGTCATGTTTGGGTCAAGCCCCAACGCCTCATCGTATCTTTCCATTGCTAATTGATATTTAGCCGGAATTTTCCCTGAGCATCGATTATTTCCTGTAAGGGTTATCGGCGGCGTCCCGTATTTTTCTTCATAAGCCGTATAGAGGTTTCCATCCAATACCAGGAATCGAGCCCTTTTCTCTCCTTGTGGGCCCTTTGGATCGTTTAATACATCATCACATAGATCTAGACCGTCTTCATATCTCTCGAGGCAGTAGAGTGCTCTGCCCTTTCCGTAACACGCATCCCAGTACTCGATATACTCCCCGCCTTCTGCAATAGAAATATTGAAGGAGATCATTGCACATTCACAGGATTTGTTTTCCAGACACTTCTGGCCTTGCACATACCAGTAGGAGGCAAAGCTGTCCGTAAACAATTGGGCCGAGGCTCCTCCAAGAAGCACAATAAAGATAGCAGCCAACAATAGCCTAATAGCTCCAGCCTCCTCAATCCATCATTTACGCTGATAAAATAAGAGGTTTTGGTTCCAGACAAATGATCCTTGATTACTTATCCTCAGATAATTTTATTAATTAGCGCGCCATATGTGGCTAACAATGCCTCGGAAGCTGTTGATTTGTTTATTTATAATTTTAATGTTATATTTAGCTTCGGCAGAATCTCAGTCAGAAAGTCTCGTGCAAAAGGATAAGACGATCTATCATGCAAACGAAATAATGGAGCAGATAAGGATCGGCCGAGATGTCTTTTGCAATGAGGCTACAATAATTGGAGATCTCAAATTAACCGGCTTAAATTTGTCCGCTCGAAATGCATCTCGTAGAATAGTAAATTCTTCTATAAATATAATCAACTCCGATATTAAGGGTGATGTCGATTTTGGAAACGGATTATTTAGGAAACCACTTAAGTTTGATGGAACAACATTCTCAGGGCCGACTGTAAATTTCATGAGATCCAAATTCGATGCAGATGTCAGCTTTTCAGGGGCAATTTTCCAATGCCCAGTCCATTTCGACGGAGCAAGCATAAATGGAAACATATATTTTACCAAGACTGACTGGTTAGAAAAAGCTAGTCTTGAGGATATTTCCTGTAATGGCGACGCCTCATTCCGAGATAATGATTTTCGGAAGGGATTGAATTTCAAATATGCGCACCTGAATGGTCCTGTGTCCTTTGAAGACAGCCGTTTCAATGGGGAAACATCCTTCAGCAATTCCATATTTGAGAAAGACGTAAGTTTCTTAGCGGTTCGCTTTGCTGACTTGATCGAACTTAAAGGAGTGAAATTCAACGGATCCGCTCGTTTCTCCAGATCACGGTTCATTGAGATCGCGGACTTCTCAGACACTCAATTTAGCAACGACACCGCATTCTTTTATGCCAATTTCGCAAATTCTGCAAAATTTTCTCGAGCAAAGTTCTGCGGAAAAACGGACTTCCGAAAATGCGGATTTGATGGGTTAGCCGATTTTTCTTCTGCGAGCTTCCTGGATGTTTCTCGGTTTGATGAGGCGCAATTCAACAAAGTTGTCAGATTCATTAATTCCAGTTTCACAAAGAATGTCTCATTTTTCGAAGCCTACTTTGATAGGGACGCCAGCTTTGAAGGTGCCCGACTTGCGTCAACACTTGACCTCACCAATGCTACATTCAGCAAGCTTGCGCTTCCCTGGGACACAATCAATGGACATATTGTGTACAACAAAGCAACTCAGTTATCGTTAGTCAATAATTATAAAAATTTAGGTTGGACTCAGGACTACAGGAATAGCTATTATGACTATAGGGATAAAGAGAGAATCACAGAACCATTTGGTTATGCAGGAATCTGGGATACAATCGACTGGATTTACTGGCGATACGGAACTAACAAGTTTCTTCCCATAGTATATATGTCTATATTTGGACTTATATCAGCGCTTATTTTTGCCTCTATTTATTACTGCCTGGTTCGTTTTAAATGGGGAAAAGTGATCAGAAAAAGTGGCAAATCCGGCTGCGAGAAATGTCCCTGGGCGAAAATATCGGGGGAGATCAAAAGCGAACTGTCCTATAAAGAGGCCCTGATATTTAGCAGGAGAATTCTCCTACTATTGAATAAACCAGACGATATTGAGATAATACAAGCACATATTGACAAGATAATCTGGATTGAAAGAGTATTATTTGGATTTCTAGCTGCGAACTTTATGAATTATTTGCTTAATGAAGTGCAAATCCACCTTAAGCCGCCATAGGTGATGCTAGACTCTAAAGAAGGGCCCGATCCACCGGCGGGCCGTCTTTGAGCGTCCTATAGAATGTTCGGGCGAAGTTGGTGGCCAGGCTGTCGGCGATGGACGCAGCCCAGCCTACAGCCAATGGCACCCCGACGCCCACCAGGCTCTGGCAGATACCGCTCAAAACCTGCACGGGCGCCTTGCCACTGGCAGCCGCTTACAAAGACGCACTGCACGCCCGAGCCTGCCAGGAACTGGCGCAGCTCTCCAGCGGGGACGAGATCAGCCGTGCCATCTTCTTTCTCGAAGGCGAAGCGGCCCTGGCCCTCCTGGACTGCACCGTGGCCGTTCAGATGGACTATGTGAGGCCTGAACTCGCTCACCTTCGCCTTCAACTCCTCGAAGGTGCCCAGGTCACAAGAATCGAAGGCTACATCCTGACCATAAATGGCCCGAAAGAGGGCCTCCTCCTCTTTTTCGTAGTCCAGAGTGGCCAGATTCGAGGGAGAGCAGGCCATGAAGAGCAGGCGCAGAGGCCCGGGGCGCAGCTCTCCTGTGGAGGTGGCCATTTGCTTGCCAGTGGAAGGAAAACGGCGGATTCTGAAGAGTGGATTGATGCCGAGAAAGTCGCCTTCGGGTGGAAGCAAGAGCTCCCAGGGGAGGTTGAGGATCTCGGGAATATCTGAGGCTATGACCAGGAAACGGAGCGCGCCCACTGGAACTGCTGCCGTGATCTTCCCCCAGGATGGGGCCAGCCAGAGGTCGAAGAGCTGCTTTCCCAGGGCCCTCTGGGCATCAGCGTCCACTTCCGGCCTGCAGCCTTGCTCGAAGAGAGAGCCAAAGCTGCGGGAGAGCTCACGCACCGCCTGGGAATCCGGCAGAGAAAGGCTCTGGTTGCTGGTGAGTGGGGTTCCATTTAGAAGGATATGAAATAGATAAGTAGTGTTGGGACGCTCTCCAGCTTCCTTTATGGATAATGTGATGGTTGGATCTTGGCCCATAAGCTTGCCCCAGCTTTAAGATTTTACAGGTGACAATTCAGGATTACTAAATAAGGTTCACGATCTAATTAGCAATATGCAGTCCTGAAACGCGCTTGAGCCTCAGAACGGGTCTCACACGTGGTGGATGAAAATCGAGATGCTTTGACATCATCGACTTGATTTTTATATGCGAAAAGACGTGGGCTCATCCATAAATTGACCCTGTCGATCAGTCTACAGCTTAACCACCGTCGCTTGGCCGGCCGCGGCCTTGAGCGGCGCCCCCGACCATAGCGCGGGAGGCCCGCAGGCCGACTCGCGGGGAACCCCGGAAGAATGTAAGAACGTTGTCTCTGCATGAATCAGATGGATCCAATCAGGAGTTAAATGATTTCTAATTTGTCACAAAATTGTCCCAAAAAATCATCCGGATTCCGCGCGGTTAGACGCGCTAGGGTGACGGGGCGCACTCCTGGCCGTGGCGGCCCCCCTAACCCCGCGGCCGCGGGGAACAATCTATGAAACTCTGCTCTTTAACCTCATATATTCTTAGAAGGTCGAAGACAAAGTTACCCTGAGAAAACAGATATAAAAGCAAATACACGCATTTTGATCTATGTCCACCAAGACCATCACCATAACCGAAGAGGCTTATGAGCGGCTGAAGTCTCGTAAGGGCGAGAACCAAAGCTTCTCCGAGGTCATCATGCAGAATTTCCCTGCCAAAAGAAAGCTCTCCGAGATCCTGGCGGAGATCGGTAAGGACAACGAGCTGGCGGATAGGATAGATGTGGCCTCCAAAGAGATGCACCGATCCAAAATGCCTCCATTGCATTGAGCCATGAGGCGTCAATCGTATCTACCGACAGCTACTTCCAGCGCGTGCCAGGCTTGATTGTAATCTCTCCCTGAACTCTGATGCAATCTCATTTTTGGCCATCCAAATCCCGGCGGGCATATCAAGTCTTTACAATGTCTTCTCCGTAGATTTATCATCAGTCGAATCGGATAAGACCGGTTCTGTTGCAGCGTTTTCTCCGTCGCCGTCCTGCACTTGGACGGGAGCGGTTTCAGCTGCATCCGACGGTCTCGGCCCTAAAGACCTGTAAATGGAGGCGAAGGTCAGCGCGTAGGCGGGGATCACAATTACCGCATCCAGCAATGCTACAGCCAAAAAGACGACGAAGATGCCCACGGGTATGAGTACGGGCATCATGTCGAAAAATGACAGCAGACGCATCCCCTGCAGAAGTATTCCTAACGCACCTAAGATTACGAAAGGAGCGAGAACAAGGATAACCAAAAAGATGTTGATGGCAATCAGCCCGCAGTAAAATTCAACGCCTAATACAAAAAGGCTCCTTTTTGAGCCTTTGGTGATCTCAGCAGATCGCTTCAATGCATCTATGGGACCTAGTTTTTTATCTACCATCAACAGTCCGTAGAAGCTGTAGGTGAGAAGAATGTAAATCCCAGGCACGATCAGAAGAAAAAGGCCCACGTATACCATAATCCAAAATAATAAGGATGCTGCAATATATTTTAAGAGAAACTCTCCCGGGCCGAAGAGAGCCTTACTATCCATTTGATGCCGGTCCAAAAAGTTGAAGCTGATCTTGAATAGGGCAAAAGCTATAGCCGAATTTATTATTATTGTAGCAATCTCCGACAATAATCCCGATCCAGTTATAGAGAGGACTACATAATAAATAATAACGGAGATTATGGCCAATACAGTCATCAGAGGCAGAAAGAAACGCCAGTTAGCGAAGACCGCATCAAAGGCAACGCTAAGTGCTTTCTGGAAAGCAAACTTAGTCTGATTCATGCTTAACTGTATCATAATCATAGTAAATATATTTAACGGTTTGTCTATCAACAAAAACAAAAATTTGATTCGATTACGAAATGTATCTGTCTGTGACTGGAAGATCCCTTTCCTGACACCCTCATAATTCAAATTCGGAATCTTCTCAAACCTGCACCCAAAGGTTTAAGCAAGTCGAAAATATGCAAGTTTGAATATGATTTCTGATGTTGCCAAATCCCACAACAAACGTTGCAAAACAAATCAAAGCCTCGGCTCAAATGTCCTAGCATCCAGAGCGATCTTGTTCTGGCAATAGCTGCAGACAGTCTCCAGACATTTTCCCTTTTCCAGGGCAGAGTCGACCTCCTCCTGCGGCGTGAGATACTGAGTCATCTCCTCTCCGCATTGGGGGCAGGTTACCTTCAGCCACACCAGCCGGCTCAGGTCTCGAATGGTCTTGATCAAGAGGCCGATGGCGTCCCTGTAGTTCTCCTCCTTGAAAGCCAGTGGCCTCAGATGCTCGATCATAAAAGGCAGCCTTGCTCCATCTTCCAGCAGAGGGATGATCATCAGCTCCAGGCCCCGCGCCAGTCCGATCTCCTGGCCCACTTCCGGGGACCGATAGCCCTCCCGGGTTAGGAGAGCCACCATTGCCTCCGAGTTTCGTATGCCAAAAGAGACCCTCTCGGCAAGAGCGATAGCGGGAGACAAATTGCAGATTGCAGCGTAGCTCTCGAGACCCACCCGCCATAAAGCTCGGGAGAGCTGCAGGGCCATATCCTCATCTTCCGGCGCGTGAGATATGTAAACTCTAGAGATCATCGCTCCTGTAAGGTTTGCCTTCCTTCAAAAAGCTGACTCTGCCCCGTCTGCCCATCCGCCCAATGACCAACAGCCTTGCCCAAACGCGGATCGATCCCGAATTCTTCTGCCGGCCCGATTGAGCTTTGCCTGAAGGCCTCCAGGAAGATGTTCCAGATCGCCCAGAGGATGGACAGGGTGGCCATGAAGAACAAAATATCTAGCGTTTCCTGGGAGATATGCAAGGACAGAAGATTTGCCAGATCGTAGAAGATGTAAAGGATGAAAGTAAGCGCGATGCACCAGCCGTACATTTTCTTCTTGCCTACGACCAGCATTATGCCAAGTGCCACCACTACAAATTCCAGCAAGATGGAAATCGTCTGCAAAGCGTTCAATTTCTCCAACTCCCTCTCTTTTAAAACAATAGTAATAATTAATATAAGTTAGATATAAACGTTTGCCAGGGCATTGGCTAAATCGGAGTATAAACGGCCTATTTTCTTGAGATATGGCCGTGAGACTTAAGCAAATTTATGACTTCATCTCGATCCAGATCGCACCAATTTTGATAAGCATCAGCGACCGCAAAGCTGTAGCCTGTTCGTACATTAGGACAGCCGATCAGGTCTACAACAGCAGCAAGCAGCTCGATTGTGCCGGCAAAAGCGGTGGGGACGGCCGCGACTATCCGAGATGGGGGCCGCCGCTGCACCATTCGAGCAGCAGTAATCATGGTGTAGCCGGAGGCCAGATCGTCGTCGACTATTATTACGGTCCTTCCGCGAACATCTGGCCAGGGACGGTCTCTCGAAAGATGCGGTTCCTCGCCCACAGCTCTTCATGCACCGGCAGTGCCAGCTCGTCGATCATGAAAAGAATGTCAAGAGCGACAATCAGAATTGCATAGGTTTAAGTGATTTAAGGCGATCATACTATCAGGAGTCTCATGCCTATTGGTGTTTACGTCTGTCACTGCGGCCTGAACATCGCCGGTGTCTTGAATATGGAGGAGCTGAAAGGCTTCGCGGAAAAGCTGCCCGATGTGGCAGTTGCCCGTGATCTGCAATTCTCCTGTTCCGATACCGGACAGGAGCAGATCCAGAAGGATATTGCAGAGCTCAAGCTCGACCGGATAGTTGTGGCTGCCTGCTCGCCGCGTCTGCACGAGCCCACCTTTCGCCGGGCCATAACCAAGGCCGGGCTTAACCCTTACATGCTGGAGATGGCCAATATCCGGGAGCAGTGCTCCTGGGTGCACATGGACCAGCCGGCTATGGCCACAGAAAAGGCCAAAGACCTGATAGCAATGGCTGTGGCCAAAGCCGCACTCTTGCGACCGCTGGAGCCCGAGAGCATACCGGTCAGCAAAGACGTACTGGTAATAGGAGGAGGCGTGGCCGGGATCGCAGCCGCATTGGATCTGGCGGACGCTGGTTTGCATGTTTACCTGGTAGAGCGGAGGCCTACCATCGGCGGATACATGGCGCTCCTAACGGACGTCTTCCCCACCAACGACTGCTCCATCTGCGTACTGGGGCCCAAGATGTCCGAGGTCTTCAACCATCCTAATATTACTCTCTACACTTATGCCGAGGTTCTGGGAGTGGAAGGAAGCGTTGGCAACTTCAGCGTCTCAGGCGTTCGCCGTGCGCGCTATGTGGACCTGTTGCTCTGCAAAGGCTGCATCAACGAATGCGCGGGCGTCTGTCCTGTGGAAGTGCCCAGCGAATACGACTTTGGCATCGGCAAGAGGAAGGCCATCTATGTGCCCTACCCCCAGGCCGTCCCCCTGGCGGCATGTGTCGATCCCAAGGCCTGCATCGGCTGCGCCCGCTGCGTGGAGGCGTGTCCCACAAAGGCCGTCAAGCTCGACCAGGAGCCGGAGGATTTCAAGATAAATGTGGGAGCAATAATAGTGGCCACGGGCTGGCAGCCCTTCGATGCCTCCCGAAAAGAGGAGTACGGCTTCGGAAGGTACATGGATGTGATCACCACATTGCAGATGGAGAGGATGCTGAATGCCTCCGGTCCGACAAAGGGAGAAGTTGTACGCCCGAGCACGGGCCAGATCGCCCAATCCATAGCTTTCTTGCAGTGCGTAGGCTCGCGGGATGCAACCGTGGGCAACATTTACTGCTCTCGCATCTGCTGCATGGCCTCGCTCAAGAATGCGCAACTGGTTAAGGAGAAGTACCCGGACACGGATATCACAATCTACTACATCGACATCAGGGCCTGCGGGGAAGGATACGAAGAATTTTATGTACGGGCGCAGAGGCTGGGCATAAACTTCGTCCGGGCCCGCATCTCTCGTATCGATCAAGTGGATGGCGAGATCTTTCTCGTCTATGAGGATACCCAGGCTAGCGTAATAAAACGGGTCAAACACGATATGGCGGTCCTCTCTATCGGTCTCGAGCCCGACCAGAACGCAGACGTTCTGGGCAACCTGCTCGGACTATCCCGGCGGCCGGACAGGTTCTTTGAGATCGCCCATCCCAAGATGAGGCCGGTGGAAGCGCATATTGACGGCGTCTTCATCGCCGGCTGCGCCTCCGGCCCCAAAGAGATTCCCATCTCCATCGCTCAGGGGAGCGCGGCCGCAGCCAAAGCCATCAAGCTCTTGCATAAGGGAGTTCTGGAGCTGGAGCCTACCTCCGCCTATGTGGACCAAGATCTGTGCGTCAAGTGCAAGCTATGCGTCAATGTCTGTCCCAAGAAGGCCATAGCCGTAAAGAGCCCGGCTTATGTGGATGAGGCTGCCTGCAAAGGATGCGGCTCCTGCGCTGCTGCCTGTCCATTGGACGCCATCAACATGCGCCTCTTCTCAGATGAGCAGATCATGGCCCAGGTCACGGCAGCGACCGCGGTGAAAAGAGAGTTTCCCCTTATCGTCGCCTTTTTGTGCAACTGGTGCAGCTACGGAGCCGCGGACCTGGCTGGAACCTCACGCATCCAGTATCCCACCAATGCCCGCAACATCCGGGTGATGTGTTCGGCACGAGTGGACCCAAGCTTCGTCCTGGAAGCCTTGAGGAGGGGCGCAGATGGAGTCCTCATCGCCGGCTGCCGTCTGGGCGAATGCCATTATCACAATGGGAACTACCAGGCCCTGCAAAGAGTGAATGTTCTGAAAGGCGTCCTGGAGAAGATAGGCCTTAATCCAGGTCGTGTTAAGATAGTCTGGTGTGCCGCGAGCGAGGGCGAGATCTTTGCCAAGGATCTGAGAGATTTCATCTTTGAGCTGAAGGCCATGGGTCCCATCGGAACGGAGCTGAAGAATAAAGATGATGAGCAGGGGAAAGTTGGGAAGAAAGAGATCGATGCCGGAACACGAGAAGAAGCAGGAACCGTGATAGAGGCAAAATCTGAAAATGTTGCCGGTACGACAGGAAGGGAACCCGTGCCATGATGGAGATTGAGAAAGATATGGAAGTGGAAGGCTCCCATATCCTGGCCAGGCAGAAGACCCCGGAGAGTGAGAAGATCCTGGATTATGATTACAAGAAATGCGCTGGCTGCTCCATTTGTGTAGCGCTCTGTCCCAAAAAGGCCCTGCTGGAGGGACCACTGCAGGAGATTGCCAAAGGCCTGGACGCACCGCCCGTGCTGATTGATCTCGATGCTTGCGTCTTTTGCGGCATGTGCGTGAATTTCTGTCCACTGAAGGCTTTCCAGATGACTGTGCTTGAAAAGACGCCATTGCCTGAGGCGGCAAAGACTGCCGCAGCACAGGTATGACCGAAGTGACTGAAGTGGCTGAAAAGACCAAAAGGCCCGAAGATTTCCGGAAGCGGGAAGAGTACCCGAGGCTCATAGCGGAGGCCGTGCCTAATGAACGGTGCCTGCCGTGCATGCTCTGTGAGCCTGTCTGCCCCACCAAGGCCATTAAGGTGACATTTAACAAGACCCGCGAGGACTATGGGCCGCTGCGCCCGGGAATAAAAGGCAAGATCTCCATAGATCAGGAGAAGTGCAACCTCTGCGGACGATGCGCGAAATTTTGCAAAGCTTTCCTTCTGGTAGAAAAAGGAGAGAAAGAAAGAGAGAAAGACCCTCGCCGTCTGGTTCCCTACGAGCAACTGCTCATAGATGAGGAGCTATGCGACTACTGCGGCCTGTGTGTTCCCCTTTGCCCGGAGGAGGCAATAAAGGTTGAGGGCGAACCCCTGGAGGTGTCGGCAGAGCCAGCGTTTGAAGGCAAAATAGAGATCGACAGGGATCTATGCATCGGCTGTGGAAGGTGTTCTCTGGTCTGCCCTTACCATGCTATAGACGTATTGAAGCCCTTCCAGGGAGAGATCAAGCTTGTGGAGAAGAACCTGGCAAGATGCGATCCACTGGGCTGCCAGGCCTGCTTCAATGTCTGTCCGGCCAAATGCTGGTATGTGGACGAGCGAGGAAAAGCGGCTCCCGTTAAAGAACAGTGCATCTTTTGCGGAGCCTGCGAGAAGGCCTGTCCCGTCTCTGCCATTGAAGTTCAGAGGTCTGAAGTCAGGCATACGGCGATAAAGGGGACTCCCTGGGCAGAGGAGTGGAGAGAGGCTATATCCGCTATCAAGACAGGCGAGCGAAAACGGCCGGATGTAAGCGGGGCCATCGCTCCCCCGGATATCGAGCGGCCGCCTCAGCCCAAACCGGAGATCCCAAAAATCGATCCCGAGCTTTTCAAACTGGTCGACGAGGCACTGTTGCCTCTCCTGCCTCTGCTCAAAAAGCCGAAGGTCAGGCAGATCCTGGAGCATGAGACGCCCGATCTGGCAAGCTCGAAGATCGTGGAAAGGCTCCGTAAAGAGGAGACGAAGTTGGCGGCTGTGGAGAAAGCGGCTCTAGAGAAACCGGCTGCAACAGCTGCAGCAAATGCAACATTGGCAGATGAATCGGCAGAGGCAAAGTGAATATGGCAAAGGATGAAGAGTTCAAGCACGAGGTTCTGCGGCTCGCCGGAGAGGAGGTCTTGACCTGCATTCAGTGTGGCACCTGCTCCGCCAGCTGTCCCACTGCCAATCTTATGAATCCCAGCATAAGGAAATTGATCAAGCTCTGTCTGGAGGGAAAGAAAGAGGAGGCCCTGCATAACGATACTCTAGGGCTCTGCACCTCCTGTCTTCTATGCACTGTTCGCTGTCCTCGGGGCATCCGGCCCAAAGCCGTCGTCTCGGCTCTGAAGGATCTGGCAGAGAGAGAGGGCGTCCCTGGCGTGGATCTGGCCTATGAGCAGCTCTTCTTGAAGCAGATCAGGGATTTCGGCCGGATTTCTGAGCTTCCCCTGACCGGCGAGTTCCTGCTAGTCTTTCCCCGGGGAATGGTGCAGTCCATGCAGATGGGTCTGGAGCTGGCACCCAAGGGCAAGATCAGCCTGGAGATGGAAAAGGTCCGGGGCCGGGATGAGGTCAAGAGAATCGTGGAGGAACTGGGAAGATGAAGCTGGCATACTATCCGGGCTGCGTCTCCCGGTCGACTGGAAAGGATATGGACGCCTCCACCCGGGCCGTCTGCAAAGCACTGGGAATCGAGCTGGTGGAGCTGGAAGACTGGAACTGCTGTGGAGCCACGCATGTTTCCAATGAGCTGGTCGCCACGGGTCTGGCCGCCCGCAACATGGCCCAGACGGACCTAGAAATCATGACCTCCTGCTCCATCTGCTACAGTAATTTGAGGAGCGCCGTTTTGAATCTGGAGGATCTCGAAACCCGGAAAAAGGTGAACGCGGTCCTCGATAAGAAGTACAGCGGAGCCCGTGTCCGCCATGCTCTGGACGTCATCCTGGAGTGTCTTGCCGGGAACGATGAGAGGATAGCGGTGCCGCTCAAGGAGCTAAAGGTTGCGCCCTACTACGGCTGCCTGCTCACGCGCCCCGGGGGCATCTATAGCCCGGAGTTTCCCACCATCCTGGAAAAATTGATCAAGACCCTGCAGGCTGAACCAATCGATTTTCGGCTCAAGACCTTCTGCTGCGGCGGGCCCATATTCATGTCCCAGGAAGAGGCCGCGAATGACATCGCCTTTCGCATTCTCTCCGAAGCCAGGAAGGCCGGGGCGGAGGTTATCGTGACCGTCTGCCCTCTCTGCCAGCTCATGCTCGACGCCAAGCAAAAAGCTCTGGAGCAGAAGCACGGCACAAAAATCGAGATTCCTGTGCTCTATGTGACACAACTGGCGGGCATCGCCCTGGGCCTGGGGCCGGATGAGCTGGGGCTGAATATGAACGCGGTCTCGCCCATGGCCATGATGGAGAAGGTGTACGAGAGGATGACGGAATAAGTGAAATACGTGTGTCCACTGCATAAATTTGGCCCAAATCCTCTTCCGGCAAAGTCCTCATTCTGATCACTATAAGAATCGTAATCAAGTAGAACTGAGCGGTTGCTGTTATCGATCAATTAGTTTTAGTGCTATAGATTCTGAATGTGTAGAACGTGGAGCGCAACATATTCGGTGTTTGAGCCGAGAAGAGTCCTTATAATAATGTTTTGCGATTTAGTGGATATCGAAAAAAAGGGAATGGATTACAGGTTATACACACTAATCTGTGCCGGGGATCCTCCATTAAAGCCCTTCTGCTAACTCGTAGCGGGCGGCAACTTACCTGACCCCTTAAGCCACTGAGCAATAGGGGTAGAGGTAGGTGCGGGAGTTGGAACTATTTCGGATACTTTATCACCGCCCCATTCCAACTCCTGCGGCCAAATTTCTCTCCTCTTCTGTCCCGTGAAGTGGTTGCCATCCGGCGAGAAGGTTATCTCTATATTCCCTTGCGTCCGGTTAGTGTCGCTGTCTATGAAGGTGCCTGTAAAGGTGTTGCCGCTGATAGTTCCGACTATGTCCATAGCGATCACGTGAGGGGCCTTGAGAGTTATGGAGCTTCCTGATTGGTTCAGTATATAGAGGAACGACAGCCCACTTCCATCCATCATTTTGACGCCATTAATTATAGTCCAGGTCTGCCACTTGCCGCTCAAGCCCATTGAAGATTCAGCTAGCAGAGCTCTGTTGCAGCCGTTGGTATCAAGTCTCTTCACTACTACCGTGGCGCTGCCCTTTGTGGTCACATCCCAGTTTACAGCGCCCGCCAGAGCGAGGTGTATCTTTCGGTCGCTTCCAATAGCTCCCTCTCCTTGAAGCTCGATGGCCACGTCCGCACCTTTTTTAGTCTCGACGCTCAGGATCTTTGCCGTTACCTTCCAGTCATTTGGATATGCTGGATCGTTTTTAGCGACCAAATCAATTCGGGCCAATCCCAGAGCAGAATCTATGTCTGGGAATGGCGTTAAGTTCAGCTTCTTGCGTTGGTCATTTATTACCTTGAAAACTGCCTCATCAATCGCAAGGATGCGGCCGCCCAGTTTTGGAGGCGCAGGCACCTTCTTGCCATCAATATCAACACTTGTCCTGGCATTCTGCACCAGTATATCCTTGATCTGGCCAGCCGTCAATTGGGGATTCAGGGCGCGGATCAGTGCTGCTGCGGAGGTTACCTGGGGCGTGGCCATGCTGGTGCCTCCCAAACTACTCTTTATACCGCCTTTATTGTCGAAGCCGCTTACTGATTCTTCACCGGGAGCAGCAAGGGTCACCTCGAAGTTATTGCTGGCCATGTTACTGTTTGCTGTGTTGGAGCCATCGTTCATGATGTTGCCCACCGTGATCATGTTGGGTATTTGAAGGCCTCCCGGAAATGTTCGGGCTCCATCCGGCGATATTCTTTCATTTCCCGCTGAACAAACAAAGAGCACATCAGGATGATCGTTGGCCATCTTTTCAAAGAACTGTTTGGAGGCCGCCGCAAAATTGGGATCGGCTTCACGATTGCCCCATGAACAGCTTATGATTTTTGCTCCATCGTTTACGCTTTTATTGATTGCTAACAAATCGCCAAAGGTATAGGTCTTGCCGTTTGTCCACGCAATCTTCGTTGGATCATTTGGATCTGGCGCACTCTCTGAATTTTCTCCATAAGGAGGAGCATAGTTATTGATCATGGACGTTTCTAGCTTGTCCCCGAGCGGCTCAGATGCTATGCCGGTTATTCCACCATTATCGGGGTTTGCGGCAATGATATTCATAACGCTCGTGCCGTGACTACCTGATACAGTATAATCAGCTATAAGTTTCCCATCGCTATCGTATATTTTTCCCAAAGAATTCTGCAGCTCGGAATTTTGCTCACTTGTATCTATCTTCACCTTGCCATTGAACTCATCATTTCCTTTGTAAAGACCGTCATCTACTACGCCTACATGCACTTTCGATAGGGAAAGACCCGAGACTCTTATCAGATCCCAAGCCCGCTGGACACCTATCATCTCATAGTCTTTGCCGCGACCTCCTTCGGTATAGACTGGATCATCCAGGGGAGAGCACTGTATTCCTTGAACAGTTGCATCGAGGACGGCTTGTTGGTTGGGGAAGGCCAGCTCCACGTCAGGATCCTGCTTGGCCTTGGCCACGGAGTCTATCAATTCAACCTCGGTCGTGCCAGAGGTCTCGATCTGGTAGAGGTTAATGTAGTTAAAGAACCCTACAACCTGGCCTCCCAGGTCGGATGCCAAGCGATCGGCATCTGTCCGGCCTTTTCCTTCCTTCAGCATTACTACTACCTGGTTGGCTGGGACCATGCCCCACTCCGAGGTCTGGATGAGGGATGCGGAGCTCGGGATCGCAATCTGGTCGGGTCCAACCTGGTACGAACGGCTCTGACTTCCGCTTGTTTTGGTAAGGCCGGGTTTTGCTCCGGGCTCGATATGACCCTCGACTTTGCTAAATCCACAATTGCTTGAGTCCGAGTTCTGAGACCAAGTGGAAGGATCGGAATCCACTATGGTATACGTTCCGGGGGGCAAAATTTCTTCAGGATGAGCGATCCACATGGCATTGGGCACGCCGCCCTGGCCCGAGTTGGTCTCTACATTCCACGGCCCGTATATTGTGCCATCCTCTTTTTGCAGGCCTATAGTTCCTGCCTCTGTGGTGCCACTCCCATAATTCCAGTGATAGTTCTCGATGGAGCTGATGTAATAGCTCCGGTCAATCGTAAAGCTCGGACTGCATGATGGAGAGGAGTCAACAGAACCCGCGTTTCCGTTGTAGAAAATCTCAGCGTTTTCGAGTTGCTGGCCATCAAAATCGCCACCTTCGTTTGCAGGCGTTCCTTTTGGGGATGCTATTTTGTCTTGTGCATCACTTTGTTGCGGTTCTATTTTTTCCAAAGCCGCTGTGGCTTCCTCTCGAACGGTAGCATCATCATCATCATCTAGCGCCTGTTTCAACGGATCCTTTGCCAGATTATCGCCGATTTCTCCGAGGGAATAAGCAGCTCTCCATCTGACTTCACTGTCTTTGTCGCTTAGAGCTTGAATCAATGGGTTCACTGCGTCATGACTCTTGAGCTGTCCTAGACCAATTGCGGCATTGGCTCTGACACTAGAATCAGCATCATCATCAAGTGCTCGGATCAATGGTTCCACTGCCTTCGTTTCATTGATCGCCCCAAGGCTTGCTGCAGCTGTACTTCTGACAACCGCATCATCGTCATCTAGAGCTCGAATCAAGGGATCTATTGCTTTTCTGTCTTTGATCCATCCCAGGGCGCTCGCTGCGCCAGCTCGAACCTCAGAATCTTCATCGCTTAGCGCCAGAATCAATGGATCTACCGTTCTTGCATCTTTTAGAACAAATAGAGCCCTTGTAGCATCTACCCGGACACCGGAATTACTGTCATTTAATGCTTCTATCAGTGGCCCTAAGGCCCTTGGATCTTGGAGATTTCCAAGAGCCAATGCAGCATCAGCTCTGACTGTATCGTTTTGGTCTGTGAGACCTATGATGAGGTTATCGACATCATCTGCAAAAGCTGGAATTGCTAATAAAATTATCAGTGAGAGAGCGCTTGCATACGACAGTATTCCCATAATTCTACCTCGATCAAAGTATAATTCAAGCCAATAAAAAGATATTTCGGTTAGCCATTTTTGTGGTCTTTCCCGAACCAGACCTCCCGGTTCACGCCTGGCATTCGTACCTCAGTATTAGTAGTGTCTGACCTTGAGTGCGGTAAGCCTCCCACTCAGACCTCCCACGAGCGGGGTTCTCATCCGCCGCACGCAAACTTTGGTAGCAGAAAATTTTCATAGCGGATCTTACTAGTTAGGGACCAAAGCCGGATCAGCGAGCTGAGATCCGGCCTCGTTTACCAGTATTATGTACCCTGCATATGAACCTCGAAAAAAAAATTATTTGCTCAAGGGCGACTCATCCATGCCGAGAAACGTGAGTGCGTTCTCCCCGTACTCGACGGGTGCATATTGGGACCCGGCATGCGGGAGTCCCTTGAATCGCACGAGCCACGATCCGTTGATCTGCCCAGTCATTCGGACTGAAACCACCTCGGGAGTTGTATTGTCTGAGGTACCCACAACGAGCATAACATCCTTTCGGATACCGGAAAGACCGTTATATGTTCCATTCCACGCGAGGTCTGCCTGCGCCTCTTCGCGGATGCCGTGAGAATAGGTGGGATCGACATTAACCGCTTCAATGATCCCTAGCAGTCTTTTTGTCTCGGGAATCCGGATGCTGTATGACGCAGAATCCAGGACCAGTTTTCGTACGCGTTCCGGGTGATCGATGACTAGCTGCTGAGAGATCGAAGATCCCATGGAGACCCCATATACATGCATGCTGCCATAGCCGAGAGCAGTCATCAGCCCGGCAACATCATCTGCGTACTGGGCAATAGAGGGTGTCGCATTATTGTCACTGCTGTATCCCATCCCCCGGTGGTCATAAGTATAGACATGGTATTTCGTGGCAAGGATGCCAATGAAGGTCTGGTTCCATCCATTCATGGTGCCTCCGAATCCCGTGACCATCAAGAGCGGTTCACCGGATCCGAACTCACGATATCCTAGCGTAACCCCGTTGACATGTGCATACTGGACGGGTGTGTCGTTGAACGATACGGCCTGAGATCGATCAACTGTCTGACTTGCGGCCTGGACGATGCCGGAGATACCCATAAACCCCGCCGTTGCGAGGAGGCAGATTGTGACGGCAATTACCAGGGTATAAATCTGTGTCTTGCTCATGGAAAAACCTCATAGCCGATTAACCGTTAAGAAATCGGTTGTGACTCTATTGGGCCAACCCTTAAAATAATTAACTCCTGTTTGGGGGACCATAAATCCGCCTTTTTTTGACTGCCCGATTGGTTCACAGTTTATTCAAATATTATGCACAAAGTGTGTGGTGTTATCCATATTTGATTATACAACATTCAAGGCCATAAAAGACACTACAGATATTATTATAAATACACATTTCGACCTCGTAACCCCCCGATGTTGCGCGCCGGATTCTGCCGGGATTGTTGAATTCAGCTGATTCTAGTTAATCGACAACAGGCAATTGCCGTGAATTCATTCCATAGAATATGGACTGACCAGGTGGGAAGATGTGATTTTAGAGCCAGTTAGAAGCTGGCTGGGGAAATGGAGTGAATCCTGCAGCTTACACTCACCGCGCCGTCCTGCGATTAGAATCAGCCAACAAATCCCTGCGCGAAGTTATTATGCCAGTTGAATTCAGTGCGCCTTCATTCGGAGTGATTTCGTCCCATTGAACTGTCTTCAAGAACCGACCGGACCTCATTGTCGTGCTGCTATCTTAAAAGCAATTCCGCCAGGGGTCTGAGTCGATGGTGTAGTTCAATCGCTTCCTCAATCCAGGAACTCCTTTTCGATTTCAGTGAAGCATCATTTTCTATGAACCAGACTGGCTGAGGCCCTCATCCCCAACGACGTGGGCTGCCTGGGGCTGGCCTTGCATGTGGACGTGCGCTCACGGGCGCGAGCGGCCAGGGGGCTGGCGGCCACAGTGCAGAGCAGGATGGAGGGAGCGAATCTGGCGCGAGAGATGGAGAATGGGATGAAGCTGTATTCGGCTGATTAGGAAAACCACGTTGAAGGCTTATGATCTGCCCTTTATGCCGGCATCTCCTGGCATGAAAAGAGCTTCTTTACCATATGGGCTTCATTCTCGCGAAGCGGTAAGGACCATTTTCGGATGATGCATTTTACACGCACCAAATAATATGATTAGGAAATGGGCCCCAGAAAATTTTTTTAAGGGCTCAGGCCAAGACCTGCAAGTTATGCATAGTCCCTTATGCAACCCATTCGGGTGGCCTAAATCCTCTTCTGCCAGAGTACCCATTCCAGCCACTATGAGAATGGAGATCAAGTAAAACTGAGTGGTTGCTGATATTGATCAATTGATCTTATTGCTATCGATTTCGACGATGCAGAACTTGGAGCGCAACATGAGGGAGATTGATGGTGAGAAGGTATTTATAATAATTTCATGTGGATTAAACGCTGTCGAAAAATTGAGGGATGGCTTGCAGGTTACACATACTGCTCAAGCTGGGATTAGCTATTATATCCCTTCGTCCACATGCGCTCATATAGGAGACGATCCCTGGCATTGTGCGCTACTCTGTCGCCATCCTCGTTTTGTCAGAGCTTTTTTTGCTTCCGATCGGACATCCTCCTTTTCGTCCTTGAGAGCCTGGATTAAGGGTTCTACGGCTCGGGTATTGTTGATCTTTCCGAGGGCTGCGCTATTGGCCGCAAAGTTCCACTGATGCTCAATTCATGCGGATAATTCAACGCTATATGTTGATCGATATAGAAATTGTAGCTCGACTCCTTGGAGACGTCTACGATCAAGTCAAATTTTATTTCGTCACTTCCCTGATCTAATTCTTTCGTTAGTTCTTTTACCTTTCCTGACGAGTTTTCAACCCAAACATCAACAGATGCACCCCTCCCCTTAGGGGATTTAGCCACGCCCGAAATCCTAAGCTGGTCTGCCTCAAGTACTCCTTCAAGCGAGCGGTGATTCGAGAGCTCGTTAATGGTATCAAGATTATCCGCTTCTACCTTTGTAATAGTGGCACCGGAAATCTCGTATTCGAGACTAAGATATGACTTTAATAATAATTTTCCTGAATTGCTTTGGGCTGTAATCCCGGGCTTCTTCTTCTCGGCAGGCTTCTGGTTATTAACTGGCGTAGCTACAGTTACATCCTTTGTGCAGGTCGTCGAACAGCCGTTGCTGTCGGTAACTGTGACGGATATCTGAGTTGTGCCTGCATCTCCGGCTGTCCAGGTGATCTCATTGGCTCCAGTTCCAGCCGTTATCGAGCCACCATTGATCGACCAATCATATGTTGCACCAGTGCCTGCATCTTGCACTGAAGCCGTATTACTCGAACCTGAACTAACTGGTGAGGCTGAAGTTATTGTGCAATCTGGTGGAGCTTTTACAGATACATCCTTCGTACATGTCGTCGAACAGCCGTTGCTGTCGGTAACTGTGACGGATATCTGAGTTGTGCCTGCATCTCCGGCTGTCCAGGTGATCTCATTGGCTCCAGTTCCAGCCGTTATCGAGCCACCATTGATCGACCAATCATATGTTGCACCGTAACCCGCATCTTCCACTGAGGCCGTATTATCCGTCGAGCCTGAACAGACTGATGAGGATGCAGTTATTGTGCAGCTGGGTTCTACAAGTACATCCTTCGTACAGGTTTTTGAGCAGCTGCTTGAGGTGACGCTAACGGATAGGTGAGCTGGACCCCCTTTTCCGGCTGTCCAGGTGATTGTCCTGGTTCCTGTGCCAGAAGTAATAGTGCCATTAATGATCGACCAGGTATAGGTGGCTCCCGAAGTGGCCGATACTGAAGCTGTATTATCCGTCGAGCCAGAACAGACTGATGAGGGTGCGGTTATTGTGCAGCGGCACTTGGACACAGCAGTCCCACAACTATAGCTCCCCGGCGTGCAGGTATTGGCACTTGATATGAGATTGGACCCATCGCCGAAATCTACGGTTTGCCCTGGTGTAATCACAACGGTCTTTGGGGGTAATGACCATGCATTGTGGCAGGGGACGTACAGGGGATCGTTGTTGACCTCAGAGACATGAAGGTACTCTGTAAGAGCATATGTCCCAGCTGGAACCCAATATTCTGTCACATCGGGGCAGCTTACAACGTACCCCGATTGTTGAGCGCCACAGTCATTGGCCACGATAGCTCCGGGATTGGTCCACGAAGCAGCTGCCGTGGAATTAGCAAACGTCACTGCATTGATGCATATCCCGTGCTCCCAATGGGTAGTTAGGCCACGGCAACTCGAATCCGACTGGGTGGGGCAGGTACGGAAGTTAGATTCTGTATTGTATGTGTGACCGTTCGAAACCTTTATCCACCCGCCATTGGCTTTTTGCCAGTCTTCATAGGTTTGTGCTGAAGCGGCCGCTGTTTTTGTGCTGCTGATCTTTCCAAGAGCATCTGCTTTGTCGTTTTGAGCTTTCGCATAATTTGGATCTATCCGAAGAGCTTCATCATACGCTTTGATGGCCTCGTCGTACTTGCCTTGATTATAGAGAGCCGTGCCTTTGCCAGTCCAGAAGATTGCATCTTGTGGATTGATGTCGATGGCCTTGTTGTAAGCCTGAATGGCCTCGTCGTACTTGTCTTGGCTGCTAAGGGCAGTGCCTTTGTTATTCCATGCATCCGCATCTTGTGGATTGATGTCGATGGCCTTGTTGTAAGCCTGAATGGCCTCGTCGTACTTACTCTGTTTCTTTAAAGCAAGGCCTTTGTTAGTCCAGAAGATTGCATCTTGTGGATTGATGTCGATGGCCTTGTTGTAAGCCTGAATGGCCTCGTCGTACTTGTCTTGGCTGCTAAGGGCAGTGCCTTTGTTATTCCATGCATCCGCATCTTGTGGATTGATGTCGATGGCCTTGTTGTAAGCCTGAATGGCCTCGTCGTACTTACTCTGTTTCCTTAAAGCAAGGCCTTTGTTGTACCAGGTGGCTGCATCTTGTGGATCCGTCTGAATGGCATTGTCATAAGCCTGAATGGCTTCATCGTACTTGCCTTGATGATAGAGATCAAGGCCTTTGTTGTACCAATCACTTGCTGTCTGCTGGCATTGTGCTGATGTCATCAATGCTAGTAGCAGAAGAATGAAAACGGCGCAGATCAATCTCATGATATCAAGGACGTCGATTATAATGATAATCTTTTTGTTGGGTTTCTGGTCATAGTCTAACTGGTCAAACTGGTCTATGATATGGCAAAGAAATCACTTCTGATATCATAGATCACTATTATCTTACATGCACTAAGTCTGCATGTTGTATGTACTGCCTTATACAGCCGAAAAGACCACTACCAAGCCCACAAATATTATTATAAATACCTTCTTGACCTCGTAACCCCTGATGTTGCGCGCCGGATTCTACCGAGATTTTTGATTTCGGCCGATGCTGGTTAATCGATAACAGGCGATTGTCGTAAATTCATTCCAAAGACTGTGGAATGGCCAGGTAGGAAGAAGTGATTTTAGGGCCATTTAGAAGCAGGCGGGGATAAGAGGAGCGAATCCTGCAGGTTACACGTACTGCGTTTTCCCTTGGTCAGAATCAGCCTGCAAATCCCTGCGCGAAGTCATTAAACCAATTGAATTCAGCGCGAATTCCTTCCGAGATATTTGTCCCATTGAACTGTCTGCAAGAACCGACCGGACCTCATTTCGTGCTGCTATCTTAGAAGCAATTCCGCCAGGGTTCTGAGTCGATGGTGTAATTCAATCGCTTCCCTCAATCCAGGACCTCTTTTTCAATTCCAGTGAAGCATCATTTTCTATGAGCAGCCTGTTGCCCAGGCCCTCATGCTCATGGATATGGGCCGCCAGGGGTTCGGGCTCGCATGCGGACTAGCGCTCGTGGTCGCGGGCGGCCAGGGGTGCTGGCAGCCGAACTGCAGAGCAGGATGGCAGGAGCGAACGTGGCCCGAGGGATGGAGAAGGCGATGAGGCCTTGATGGCGAGACCACGAAAACGATTGAAAAAAGTTCAATTATGTGGAATAAAAAGTAAAAAAGTTATACGCACTTCGGCGAGCAGGCCGCCCGCTGACACAAGCAGAGAAATCGCAATCCTACGGAGTAAAAAAGAAGCTATGTCCCACTCAGGGCATATTTTACCGCGGCTTCTGCGTGTATCGTCATGGTGTCAAAAACTGGCACCTTAACGTCTCTTTGTTTGATCAACAATGGGATCTCGGTGCATCCCAGTATGACTGCTTGCACACCATCCTCATCTACAAGACGGTTAATGATCTGAACAAATCGCTCTCTTGATTTGTTATACATCTTTCCGGCGCACAACTCATCAAATATCACGGAATTGATGTATTCCCGTTCGGTTTCATTGGGCGTGATCACCATAAGTCCGTACTTCTTCTCCAGGCGATCCCGATAAAAGTTCTGCTCCATGGTATATCTCGTGCCCAATAGAGCAACAGTCTTTATTCCGCTTCTATTTACTTTTTCGCCGGTTGCGTCGGCAATTTGGAGAACCGGGATCTGGACCTTTTCTTGAATGTCATCCGCACGTGAGTTCAACGTATTGGAGGCGATTACTATAAAATCAGCGCCACCTCTTTTGAGTCTTTGTGCCGCATCAATCATCGTTCTGTTCAGGAGGCTCCAGTCGCCTTTTTCTGCCAATCGTTCCTCATCTGAGAAATTCCCGAATTCTATGGAATACATCAGAATCTTTGCCGAATGTAATCCACCAAGCTGCTTGTTGACCATCTCGTTCATCAGCCTGTAATACTCGATTGATGACACCCAGCTTACTCCGCCGATGATGCCGATGGTCTTCATTTGCGATTCGTTTGAACTAACAGCACCTGCATTTTTAGTCAAGGTGGCATTAATAGTCTCTTTTGAAGATGCAACATTATCTGCGTTTGCACCTCCTACAAAGAGTGCTAAAAATATCGAAAGGATGACAAATCCATTAAGCACTACATATTTCATAAATATCACCACATCTTCTTCAAGAAATGTAATATCTGCAGAAAAAGATTTGGGTCAAAATGCCAAATTTGAGTTGTTATCATATCTCAAAGCTTTGCGATGACCTTCTTTCCCATTCTGATTCCTGGCGTCTCAATCAAATGGTATGTCAGCAAGGAAACCGGGATCGCAATCAGAAGTGTCAGGAGTATGCATAAGAATAAGCTGATATCTGTTAAGTAAATGTTATGGCCATAGATGTAAGCATATACCGGTTTCAATGGCTCTACTATAAACGGATGAATAAGATATAAGCTGTAGCTGATCGTTCCGAAGAATCGGGTGAATCTATTCACAATTAATCTGTTGGGATTTAAGGAAAGGGAAAGTATCAGCAAAACGAAAGCGACAGAACTCATTGACGGTAATCTAGTTAGTATGCTCAGCGGCTCGTATAGATCGGATAGCGCCAGAGCTAGAGGCAAGTTATTAATAAATATAAATAATATAATTATAGATATTAAAAGCATGCTGAAGGCTACGGGCGTTCTATATTCACGTCTCATTTTGGGCAAATATGATTTATATATTAAGTAACAAATAACTCCGATAGGAAATATATACGCCCAATGGAAAAAATTATAAAAATCATAATTAGTTGACATCATGATATTCTCTCCTATGATTGCGCCCAACAACCGCCTGATCTCGTTGGAGAGCCAGTAGATGCCGATAGAAAAGAGAATAGATCTTCTTATATTATTTATTTTAATAAATACTAAAGGCAAGACTAAGTAAAAGAGCATCTCAACTCCTACTGTCCAGCCGTCGGAAAAGAGGCTCATTGAATATTGGGGAACCAGATTGAAGGTGAAGGTGAAATTGACCAGGATATCCTGCCAGGATGGGACCGTTTTTTGCATGATTAAGCAATCAAGCACCACAATGATCATCAAGAGATAAAAAAGCGGGGCTATTCTGAAGAATCTTCTAAGATAGAACTTTAAGAACTTCCTCTTCTCGCCTGCCCTGTTGTCCAGAGATGAATACAATGTGAAGGCGCTGAGGATAAAAAATAGAGGTATACCCGCAAGAGTCAAATCGATAAATCTCTCCGGGATGATTTGAATTGGATATGCCCATTTAGTAATTATGCCCGTCGTCCCATATATATGGTAGATAAAGATGCTGAGAGCGGCGATCCCTCTCAAGGCATCAATACAATCCAGCTTTCCTGTTTCCATTTTATATTGTGCATCTGGAAGGGAAAGGGCCTTAGAACTCTCTGCCGAAGGTATCTCTAAATCCGACAAGACAATTCTCTCCTTATCTTATCTAAAAATTGGAGGATATGATGAAAAACCTTTGGGTCAAATATATCAGGGTGTGACCCGCAGAAGGACTGCCCCCAGGAAATCAAATAGGCTCGCGTCCCTCACAATCCTGATCTCTTATTCCCGTGTCTTCCGGGGCCCTCATGCATATCATGTGGTGCCAGGAGCTGGGATTACCTTCGGACGGGCGCTAGCGGGCGCGAGCGGTCACTGGCGCTGGCGGCGAACCGTGCAGAGCAGAATTGTACAATGGGTAAAATTTGCGACTCTGATGAGAACTCAAATATTAATACTCATAAAACAGAAGTATACACAAGAATAACCGGTGAGATGGAGAGAATCAAATGAGAGAACTCATTGTATTATCTTTCATAACACTTGACGGCGTCATGCAAGCCCCGGGTGGACCCGAAGAGGATCCGACGGGAGGCTTCAAGTACGGCGGCTGGACTGTTGGTTACTGGGATGATTTTCTTGGGGTCGTAATGGGTGAGCAAATGGCAAAACCATTTGACTTGTTGCTCGGGAGGAAGACTTACGAGATTTTCGCAGCATACTGGCCTTATGCGAAAAGCGATGACCCGACTGCAGAAAAGCTCAACCGTGCCAAGAAATATGTTGCCTCGAAGACGTTGAGGAAGCTTGACTGGAGCAATTCCATGATAGTCGAAGGCGACACCGTTCAAGAAATCATAAAACTAAAAGAACAGAAGGGACCCGAACTGCAGGTCCATGGCAGTGGTAATCTTATTCAAACGCTCTTGAAGCACGACTTGATTGACGAGTTCCGCTTGAAGATATTCCCGATTACCCTTGGCACAGGCAAGCGTTTATTTGGCGAGGGTACAATTCCCGCAGGCTTCAAGCTCGTTGATAGCAGAACATCAACCACAGGCGTTATAGTTGCCACTTATAAGCACGCAGGGGTTGTCAAAACAGGGTCATTTGCCATGGAAACGCCAACTGAAGCAGAACTTGCCCGTCGCAAACAGCTTACTGGAGGAAGAAGATGATAATGCAAAAGATCACCCCGCATCTATGGTTTGACCGAGAAGCTGAGGAGGCAGCCAGGTTCTACACTTCTGTTTTCAATGACTCGAAAATTATTGACAAGACCACGCTTCATAACACACCTTCAGGCACGGCGGATATTGTTACCATTGAACTCCTGGGGCAGGAATTCATGCTCATCAGCGCGGGCCCGCTTTTCAAATTCAATCCATCTGTATCATTTCTCGTCGCCTGCAAGACGAAAGACGAGGTAGATGCATTGTGGGTTAAACTCTCCGAAGGAGGCACGGCACTCATGGAGATTGGTGAATATCCGTTCAGCGAAAGATATGGGTGGATGCAGGACAGGTTTGGCCTCTCATGACAGGTAATGTCCACGGGTGAGCATATGATAAAGCAGAAAATCACGCCGACGTTCATGTTTGTCGGCAAGCAATACGGCAAAGCAGAAGAAGCGATTAACTTTTACAGAACGGTCTTCCACGATGCAAAAGTAGGCGATATACTCCGCTATAGCAAAGGCGAAGAACCAGATAGATTTGGAACAATAAAGCACGCTGCTTTCGTGCTGGAGGGGTTGGAATTTGCTGCTATGGACAGCGCACGTGTGCATGACTTTGCTTTCAACGAAGCCATTTCGTTCATAGTGCACTGCGGGATGCAGGAAGAAATTGATTACTACTGGGGAAAGCTTTCCGCAGACCCAAATGCGGAACAATGCGGCTGGCTGAAGGATAAATACGGCCTCTCATGGCAGATCGTTCCCACAGTTATGGAAGAGATGCTCAAGGACAAAGACAAAGAGAGATTGGCGCGGGTGACCGAGGCTTTTCTAAAAATGAAAAAGTTCGACATCAGTGTGCTGAAAAAGGCATATTATGGGGAATCTGGCGCGTAGTGCATAGAGATATGAGTTTTACTGGAAAGGTGCGGACAATTGTAAACTGCACGTTTTTTTTTGAATTTTAAAGCAAAAAAACCCTATCATGATCCCTGTCCGAGTATCATGACAGTTTTTCATCTTGCTTTTCTTAAGATCCGTTTCGCTATTGGCCCCGGGACGCACGGGTTTTGATCAACCGATCTACAAAAGATTGATCACCCAGAAGTGCACCAATCTTATCAAGAATCAGGTGCTAGCCATGAATCAGACTGAGGCCATCGATAGGGCGAAGGAGCACTTCGCAAGGCTTCTGGAGACGCAGCTCAAGCGCGTTGACCAGATGAAGGCGGGAGAGGATTGGGCGGACTACAGCAGGCTCATGCCCATCATAGTAGGAGTTGTAGGCGGCGACGGCATCGGCCCCTATATCACCAAAGAGGCAGTGAGAGTTCTGGAGTATGTCCTGGAAAAAGAGATCAAAGACGGTCGGCTTCGGCTGCGGAACATCACCGGCCTGACCATCGAGGAGCGGGTCAAAGCCATGAAAGCCCTGCCCGAAGAGACTCTGGCGGCGCTGAAGGAATGCCACGTGATCTTGAAAGGCCCCCTTACCACACCAAAAAAGGGCGACAAATGGCCCAACCTGGAGAGCGCAAACGTCTCTATGCGTCGGGAGCTGGATCTCTTCGCCAATGTCCGGCCGGTCAAAGTGCCGGAGAAGGGCATCGACTGGATCTTCTACAGGGAGAACACCGAGGGCGAGTATGTTCTGGGTAGCTCGGGCATCAACGTCACTGACGATCTGGCGGTGGACTTCAAAGTCATCACCAGCCAGGGCGCAGAGCGCATCGTGCGTCTGGCATTTGAGTATGCCAGGAAGAACGGCATAAAGCGTGTCTCGGCCGTCACCAAGGCCAATGTCATCAAGACTACAGACGGCAAGTTCCTGGAAACGGCCCGGCGGGTGGCGAAGGAGTACCCTGAGATTCAGTTTGACGACTGGTTCGTGGATATCATGGCCGCCAAGCTGGTCGATGAGAAACGCAGAAAGGATTTCAAAGTCATCGTACTGCCCAACCTCTACGGAGACATCCTTACCGATGAAGCCGCGGAGTTCCAGGGCGGGGTGGGCACGGCCGGAAGCGCAAACATCGGCAAGCGGTATGCCATGTTCGAGGCCATCCACGGTTCCGCTCCGCGAATGGTAGAGGAGGGCAGAGCGGCTTTTGCCGATCCTGCCAGCATGATGCGAGCCGCCGTGATGCTGCTGCGGCACATCGGCTTCGTGGATCAGGCGAGCAAGATGGAGATGGCTCTGGATATCTGCGGCCTGTTCGATAAAAAGGTGATACTTACCGGCCGCGCTGACGGCGCCACAGGCGCACAGTTTGCAGACTATGTGATGGAGACCATCCGGGACCCGGACCTGGAGGGCCGCTGGCGAAGCTACCAGAAATAGATGCAGAGGTAAAGCTTTAGACGTAATAAGGCATATTCTATTCTGTGGAAAACCTCGCAGAAGCATTTCTGAGCCTATGCAAGGAGGACTTCTCCTTGCTGGGCGCAATTGAAGTTGGGATGAGGACTCATGAGTGGGTCCCTACCTTCGTAATCTCGCAGATTTCCAGCCTTTCAGCCAGTAAAGTAGAGTACCGGCTGCAGCATCTTTTTGAGCAGAAGCTGGTGGTGCGGGAGACGCTTCACTACCTGGGCTACCAGATAAATTTCGATGCTTACGATCTTCTGGCACTTTCGGATTTCGTGAAGCGCAATAGCGTAAACAGCATCAGCGACGAAATCGGTGTAGGCAAAGAGTCTGTAGTTTACGGGGCACTGGGTGAGATTCCTCTGGCCATCAAGTTCCACCGCCAGGGGCGGACCAGCTTCAAGCACGTGCGCCGCCTGAGAGATCACCTCACGGACAAGCCCAAGGTGCCCTGGCTTTATGCCGCAGCTCTTGCCGCCAGACATGAGCACCTGGTGATGAAAAAGCTCTACCCTCAGGTCTCCATTCCCAGGCCCGTTGGCGTCAGCCGGCATGCTCTGGCCATGGAGTTCATCGACGGCCCCCAGCTCAACAAGATCACGCTCTCCGATCCGGAGGAGGGCCTGAATATGATTCTGGATGAGGTGGGCAGGGCTCTGAATCTGGGCATCATTCATTCCGATCTGAGCGAGTTTAATATTATGATCGCGGAGTCCGGTCCCAAGATCATCGACTGGCCTCAGGCGGTGGAGGTCACTCACCCTCATGCCCAGGAGCTCCTGGAGAGAGATATCGGCAACGTCTTGCGTTTCTTCGAGCGCAAGTACAGAATGGAGACGAGTCTGGAAGAGGCGCTTCTGCGCGCCCGGGAGGCAGGGCGGAGTTGAGCATATTCGGAGTGGATATCGCCAGCGGTTCGCCCAGCAGCCGACGGATGCCGAGCTATTCGCTGGTGATCCTGGAAGGGGGTGCCACCACCAGCCACCACATGATCAGCAGGCACAAGTTGATGCGGCTCATCAGAGAGCGTCGGCCGGAGATCGTAGCTATGGACAACGTCCACGAGCTGGCCGCGGGACGAAATGAGCTGATCAATATCATGCGGCGGCTGCCGGGCGCAACAAAGCTGGTACAGGTTACGGGCGGAGAACGGCTCGAGTCTCTGGTTAGACTGGCCCGATGGAACGGCATCACCTTTGACCGCACCAAACCCCTGCAGGAGGCGGAGACCTGCGCCCGGCTGGCTGCGAAAGGCGTGGGCGCCGTTCTTTCCGCCTTCGAGGATAGGACGTGGATTAAGGTAAGCCGGAGGCGATCGCTGGGCAGAGGCGGCTGGAGCCAGAACCGCTACTCCCGCAAGATTCATGGCGCAGTAAAAGGCCTGGCGCGCGATGTGGAGCGTCAGCTGCGTGAAGCCGGCCTGGAATACACCATCAGGGTCGTAGAGGGCCTGGGCGGTTACACCAGAGCGGAGTTTATAGTGGAGGCCTCTCGCGAAAAAGTGCACATCAACACCGGCTATTCAACCGATGCCCAAGTTAAGGTGCAGAGCATGGAGCGGCCCGAGCTGCAGTACAAGCCTCTCCTGCAAAGACGGGGTTACATCATTGTGGGCCTGGACCCCGGAACGACGACAGGCATTGCCGCCCTGAACCTCAGCGGAGATTTAGTCGACCTGATTAGCTCCCGGGCCATGTCCTCCTCGGATGTGATCGAATGGATCGCGGCCCGGGGAAGGCCGCTCGTTGTCGCGACTGATGTCTTCCCAACGCCCGGTGCTGTAGAGAAGGTGAAGAGGGCTTTTAATGCCGTTCTCTTCTCTCCCGGGGCGGACATGCCGGGGGTTGAGAAGATTGCCCTGGGAAGAGAGGTCGGCTATAGAAACGATCACGAGCGTGATGCCCTGGCTGCGGCCTTTCGCGCCTTCAAGAAATACAAGAACAAGTTCTTGCAAGTGGAGAAAAAGGCCCCGGCCGAGATTGATCCCGATGAAGTGAAGGCCCTGGTGGTGAGGGGCTACTCCATAGAGAATGCCGTTGCCGAGTTCATCAAGCCCTCTGTACCGGAGATCCCGGTCAGGCCGGCCGCTCCGGCGCCTGCAACGGCCGCTAATGCTGATCCCGAAAACAATATCCAACGCCTGCAAAACCAGCAGCTTACAGAGCAGGTCAGAACTCTGCGCTCATATGTGGATGAGCTGAGGACTGAACTGGCGGCAAAGGATGCCGCTCTGCAGGGCGTAAGCGTGAAGCTTGACCGATTGCGGGATAAGACGGCAAGAGAGATCAAGCGCCAGCATGAGATCAAGATTCGAGATAAGGAGATCGAACGCCTGCGGGCGATACTACGCTCGGAGCGAAAGTACACCAAAAAACTGAAGCGGAATGCAGCGGCCCGGAAGAAGGCGGAGCGGATAGAAGAGATAGAGGGGCTGCGGCGCCTGAAGCCGGTGGGCGCCTTCTCCAGGGAGGCTGTGCTTCTGGCCATTGAACGCTATGCTCTGGGAGAGGGAGACCTGGTCTTGCTGGAGGATGTCAGCGGCGGAGGAAAGAGCACTGCCGAGCTTATCAAGGAGACGGGAATCGCGGCCGTGATTACGGAAGGAGAGATGGCCCCGGCGTTGCACGAGCACTTTCTGGATTTAGGCGTACCGGTATTCTCCAGCCGGGAGCTGCCCGTGCAGAGAATCGATGGGCTGCCCTTTGTCCGGCCGGAGGATGTCGAGGCCGCCCGAGCTACCTGGGACGAAATGCAGAAAGCCCGCCAGGCAAGGCTCGAGGCGGAAAAGCTGGAGAGCCTCTTCCAGGATTACAAAGTGGAGAGGATAAAGGAAGAGAAGAGAAAGAAGAAGCTGGGGCTGGCGGATAAGGTCTGCGAAGTGTATGATTGAAATTTTTTTCCCTTTAAGAATGTCGATCTAGAGATATTTTATTTAGGTGCAAAAATTACTTCACATCTTACTTCCGGGGTTCCGCGCGGTGAAACGCGCGAGGGTGACGGGGGCCCACTCAAGGCCGTGGCGGCCCCCCTAACCCCGCGGCCGCGGGGAACAATCTATAAAACTATGTCCTTACCTTGGACGAATTTGAGAAGGCCCGAGATGAAAATCTCCGTTCGAAACATTGGGGCTCTATCAGTCTACAGCCTAATCATCGTCGCTAGGCCGGCCGCGGCCTTGAGCGGCGCCCCCAACCATAGCGCGGGAGGTCCGCAGGACCGACTCGCGGCACCCCGGAAGAAGGTGCAAAGCTATATTCTTGCTCGCGTCTGTAAGAGAACTCTCTGCAATTTGATGCTCCAAGAGCCTCCCCGCAAATCAGCATGAGCAGCATGTTCCAGATTATGGCGATCGGCCCGGCTGGATACTTGTCAATTGAAAGGTGATTGATTATGGATTATACGATTCTGATACGTCAGGCAGAAGAAGGCGGTTTTTGGTCCGAAGTTCCCGCTCTGCCGGGCTGTTACTCTCAAGGAGAGACCATCGATGAGACCCTGCAGAACTCCAAAGAGGCCATCGAGGCCCATCTGCTAGCCTTGAAAGAGGACCGAGTCGAAAAACCGGACAGGAAGAAAGCCATTTCATCGGCCGGGTCCAAGTAGATGCAGCATAGTCACAGTTCGATGCCAAATTACTTCGTTCCCTCCATCCGATCTTATCTGTTCATAACACACAAACCTCTAAGAGAAAAATAGATAGACAGGAACGTGCGTCATCCGCTTATCGAGGAGTTTTTCTAATGGACTATCCGCTAGCCATCTCACCCGACCTAAAGATTGATGCCGAAGAGTTCGCAGCTACCTGGAACCAGGATCCTATGAGCAAGGGCATGGCGCAGGCCAGTGCGGTCGGGGCAGCCAAAGAGAGCTACCCGTTTATAGACCCTGCGATGATTCATCAGGGATTGATATTCCTGGCAGGCGTGGCCGGCACCGTTGCTCTGGATGTGGTAAAAGATGCAGTCAAAGATCGAATCGCGAAATTCCTTGCAGCAAGATCCGGCTCCGATGCAGCTCCCACATTCGAGGTGATCGTGATTCAGGCAGGCGAAAAATCCGTGATCGTTGTCAAGGCCAATCAATCATAGACCTGCAAATCCAAGGCGGATCCCAATGACAATAATAACCATAAGCGAGATGGATGGCAAAGGCACGAAAGACAGCCCCAATGCCACATTAAGCTTCGACAATAAAGGCCAGTACCCGATCACAGTCTCCAATCCCTTCTCAACCCAAGAAGAAGAAAGCCTGGCGTGGTACTTCGAAGAGTACCTCGCGTTTCCGTTCCTGGAGGAGGTCAAGTTTCGTGATGCACGGGAGAGCATCACCAGATATGGCCAGACCCTATTCAAGCTGCTATTCCAAGACCCTGATGCCTACGCCAGCTACATACAGGCCCGAAAGGAGGGCTTAGAGAACCTGCGTTTCGAGATCAGAGGCTCGCCGGAGTTCATCCATCAGCTGCACTGGGAGACGCTCCGAGACCCCAAATGGCCCACTCCTTTTGTGCTGGAAGCACATATGGTTCGAACCACTTTCCGGCCGCCCCTAAAAGAATCCAAGAGCCAGACCTCCCCTACCATCAACCTGCTGGTCGTCACCGCCCGGCCGGGAAAGAATGACGTGGGCTACCGCACCATATCCAAGCCGCTGGTCGAGAGCCTGCGCAAGGCCAAAATACCCGTGAAGATCGATGTGCTCAGGCCCGGCACTTACGAAGCCCTCAGCCGCCACCTGAACGCAGTGAAAGATGAACACGGCCAGGGCTACTACCATATCATCCACTTCGATCTGCATGGCTCCTTAGCCAGCTACGAACAGCTGAAGCAGAACGCAAAGCAGGGCAGCGTCCTGTTCCAAGCGCGTTACGGTCGAAATGATTATCCGGCATATGAAGGCCACAAGGCTTTCCTGTTCTTCGAGTCCTCTAAACCCAACCAGGCCGACCCAGCCGAGGCCCAGGAGATTGCCGATTTGCTGCTGAAGCACAGCATACCCATAGCCGTGCTCAATGCCTGCCAGTCAGGCAAGCTGACGGCCGACACCGAGGCCAGCGTCGGTAGTCGGCTGCTGGAAGCAGGCGTTCAGACGGTCGTGGCCATGGGCTATTCGGTAACCGTCAGCGCCGCGGCCCTGATGATGACCGAGCTTTACAGGCAGCTATTCAAAGATCAGAACCTGAGCCGTGCAGTGTGTTATGCCAGGAAGGCCTTGCATGATGACAAGAACCGCAAGGCATACTACGACCAGACCGTCGAGTTGGAGGACTGGATGCTGCCAGTGGTCTACCAGAACGGCGGAGCCCTGGCCGAGACATTATTGAGCCTGCGGGAGTTTACGGTTGCGGAGGAGAAGACATACTGGCAGAAACAGTCCCGGCTCTACCATGCGCCCAAGACCACTTATGGCTTTGTTGGCCGGGATCTGGATGTGCTGCAGATCGAGAGAATGCTGATGGCGACCAGCGAGGGCAAGAGACGCAATATGCTGCTCGTCCAGGGCATGGGCGGCTCGGGAAAGACAACATTGCTCAGACACCTGATGGAGTGGTGGCAGACCACCGGGTTCGTGGAGCAGGTATTCTATTTCGGCTATGACGAACGCGCCTGGAGTGCAGCGCAGATCATGGACCGTTTAGCCCAGGAGCTTCTGAGTGATAAGCTCGGCATCTTCAGGGCACTGGACACGGCCGCCCAGAGAGAGATGCTGGGTCAGAAGATGTGCAGCGAGAAGCACCTTTTAGTGCTGGATAACATGGAGTCCATAACCGGCAGCGCTCTCGCCATAAAGAACACTTTGAAACCTGAGGAGCAGCAGGAGCTGCGCACATTCCTGGCGGAGCTGCTAGGAGGCGAGACTATGGTGCTGATGGGCTCGCGTGGACCCGAAGAATGGCTGGCGGAAGGTGAGGGTGCACCACTGCGTCCGAATGATGTCTATCTCCTGCCCGGGCTGGATGGCCAGGCTGCAACCACCCTGGCCGAGAGGGTGCTGGAGAGGCATGTCGCCGATGTCAAGAAACGAGACACTTACCGCCAGAGCCAGGAGTTCCAGAAGCTCATGAAGCTTCTTGACGGCTTTCCTCTGCCTATACAAGTGGTGCTGGCCAATCTGGCTGATCAGACGCCGGGACAAGTTCTGGAAGCCTTGAAAGAGGGGGGCACGATAGAGGATGACTCCAAGATAAAGGACAAGACCGAGAGCATCATGCTCTGTATCGAATATTCACATGGCAATCTCAAGCCCGAAGACCAGAAGCTGCTAATGGCCCTGGCGCCGTTCACTGGCGTGATATGCCAGCCACTCGTCGAGAAGTACATCGAACACTTGAGACAGCAACCGGCTCTGAAGGATTTGCCTTTTCAACGTATGACAAAACTATTACAACAGGCCCAGGATTGGGGGCTGGTCACGGCCGACCTCATGCCTGGCTACCTGAGGCTGCAGCCAGTGCTACCGTACTTCTTACGCACGCGTCTCAACCAGGAGCCGGAGATGAAGCAGGCTGTGGAAACGGCTTATCGAGCGCACTATGACGGCGTTGGAAACATGTTGATCAATCTGATGGGATCTAAGGATGCCAAACAGAAACAGAGCGGTCAGGCGCTGACCGGTCAGGAGTATGAGAACCTTTACACAGCCTTAGAATTGGATCTGAAGGCTAAAGGGTCTATTTACGGGCCATGTTATGCTCTTTCTAATTACTTGGACTCGACTCAAGAGCAAGGACGGGGGCTGGAGATGGGCCAGATGGTGCTGGCCGAGATGGAAGGTTACTCTGCTGAGGTCTTGAAAGGGCCGATAGGCTCGGAGATGGTGTGTGTCATCGATGACATAGCACGTCGCCAGCTATTGCTCAAACAATATGCTGAGGCAGAGATGACTTGTCAAAGGGCCCTGAGGATAGACGAGGGTCTAACGACTCTGGACACCAAATTAAAAGCCATTGGAAGAGCTTGCATCTACCACCGGCTAGGCATGGTGTCCGAGGAGCAGAGGAAATGGAAGCAGGCCGAGGAGTACTACCAGAAGGCTCTCGAGATTTACATCGAGTTCAAGGATCGCTATAGCCAGGCGGGCACCTATGGTCAGCTGGGCATATTGGCCCTGGTGCAGGAGAAGTGGCAGCAAGCCGAGGAGTACTACCAGAAGGCTCTCGAGATCTACATCGAGTTCAAGGATCGCTACGAACAGGGCCACACCTACTTCCAACTGGGCAGGATGGCCCGGAAGCAGAGGAAATGGAAGCAGGCCGAAGAGCATTACCAGAAGAGTCTAGAGATTCTCATCGAGTTCAAGGATCGCTATCGCCAGGCCGACACCTATGGTCAGCTGGGCAATGTGGCCCTGGAGCAGGAGAAGTGGCAGCAAGCCGAGGAGTACTACCAGAAGGCTCTCGAGATCTACATCGAGTTCAAGGATCGCTATAGCCAGGCGGGCACCTACCACAACCTGGGCATGGTGGGCCAGGGGCAGAGGAAATGGAAGCAGGCCGAGGAGTACTACCAGAAGGCTCTCGAGATCTTCATCGAGTTCGAGGATCGATACAGTCAGGCTGGCACCTATGGCCAACTTGGTCAATTGGCTCAAGAGCAAGGATTGTGGGATGTTGCCAGAGCAAAACTGTTGAAATCCCTGCAGATTTTCGTGGAGTTCGGAGACGAAAATAGATGCAAAATCGCTCTTAGCAGCCTGGATCTTTTATGGCAGGCCACCACAGACCGCCAGGTGCCTGCTGCGGTTTCACAGATCCTGGGCATCACCCAAGAAGAAGCTGAGGAGCTGCTGGGTTCATTCAGAGACTGAAAAGCCTATGATCTCAGTACAGGGTTCACATGTGCCGGATGTAAATCGTGGTACTTTGACCTCATCGACTCTACTTACATGCGAAAGACGTGGCTCCATCCAAACATTGGCCCTTCGATCAGTCTGCAACTTAATCGTCGTCGCTTGGCCGGCCGCGGCCCGTGAATGGCGCCCCCCAACCATAGCGCGGGAGGCCCACAGGCCGACTCGCGGTTCCCCGGAAGAAAAGAGCAAATCAGTCCTTGGCTGCATCAGACGAGTCACATCTGCAGTTGAACGACATTAGCGTATCCACATTAGTCCCAGCGGGGTGAAAATCCGAACAGCTCATAATCACTCATCAGAAGCGATTCATCTCCCCTAACCTCTCCGGCCTCTCCATCAGCTCCGTTCCTACCAGCAGCGCGTCCGCGCCCGCCTGCATCATGCGCAGAGCATCCTCCCGGCTGTGCACACCGCTCTCCGCTACCAGGAAGACACCTGCGCCCTTTGCCAGCGGCGCCAGCCGCTCGAAAGTACCCAGATCTACCTCCAGAGTATTCAGATTGCGATTGTTGATGCCAATGATTTTTGTTCCGCTCTCCAGAGCCAGTTCCATCTCAGACTCATTATGAACCTCCACCAGAGGCTCCATGCCATGGACCCTGGCCCCGTCCACAAATCTCTTCAGGTCAATGCCTAAGGATGCGATGAGCAGCACCAGGTCGGCCTGAACCTCGGAGAGCTGCCTCTCATCGAAGATGAAATCCTTTCTCAGGACCGGCAGGCCCGACCTCCTGGCGATCAGGACGTTTTCGAGGGAGCCCAGGAAGTGCGTGGGCTCGGTGAGAACAGAGACAGCACAGGCGTCGTTCTCGGCGTAGGCCCTGGCGTATGCAGCGACCTCCTCTGAAGTCAGAGACCGGCCCAGTGCCTTGGGCTTGATCTCGGCAATAATGGGAATTATGCTCCGGCTCTTCAGGGCAGAAGCCAGGCCGACGAGGTCCCGTCGCTCTTGGGGTGGCCAGGCCTGGGCAGCATGCGGGCCGCGTGCCCGGGCAGCCTCCAGGATTTCATCGATCAGGGGGTGCATCCTACCACGTCCTCGACCCAGTTGCAGATGATCTTCTTTCCGGAAGGCGTGAGCACTGACTCGGGATGGAACTGGACCCCGCAGTGAGGATGAGTCCTGTGCCGGATGCCCATCACCACGCCATCCTGGGTCGAGGCGGCGATCTCCAGATCCGGGGCCAGCCTTTCGACCGCCAGAGAGTGGTAGCGCCCGCCCTGCAAGGGGTTCTCCAGGCCCCGGAATATGCCCCGTCCATCATGCTTTATCTCAGAGGTCTTGCCATGAAGAGGCCTGGTGTGAGCGATGGATCCGCCATATGCCAGGTTCATGGCCTGGTGGCCCAGGCAGACGCCAAGGATGGGTGTATGGGGGAAGTTCAGTATGATCTCCAGGCAGCTGCCAATGTCTCTGGGGTTGGCCGGATGTCCGGGTCCGGGCGAGATCACAATTCCCAGGGGATCCAGTTTCTCAACTTCTGCCAGCCGGATATCGTTGGAGCGAACACAGGTATTCTCATAAAACACGGATACGTAATCCACCAGGTTCCAGACAAAGGAATCCTGGTTATCCACAAAGAGAATAGGCCTCATCAGGCCACTCCCAGGGCGCGCCTCATGGCCGCCATCTTTCGTTCCGTCTCCTCATACTCCCGCAGGGGATCTGAGTCGGCCACAATGCCCGCTCCCGCCTGAACCGTTGCGACCCCATCCTGGAGGAGAATGCTTCTTATGGCAATGGCAAAGTCGGCACTCCCGTCCACTGAGAAGTAGCCTATGCCGCCACCGTACAGGCCCCGCGGCTCCTCTTCCAGGTTGTTGATGATCTCCATGGCTCGCAGCTTGGGGGCCCCGGAGAGCGTCCCAGCCGGGAAGACCGAACGCGCCGCATCGAACTGGTCGCACTCCTCCCGCAGCTCTCCCTCCACCGTGGTCTCGATGTGCTGAACGTGAGAGTACTTCAGGACGGACATGAAATCCTTCACATGGACGGTGCCTGATCTGCAGACGGATCGCACATCATTCCGGCCCAGGTCTACCAGCATGACATGCTCTGCTCTCTCTTTCTCATCCTGCAGCATCAATGCGGCAAGCAGCGCGTCTTCTTCATCCGTCTTTCCCCGGGGACAGGTGCCGGCTATTGGATTCACCCGCAGCTTTCCGGCGTAAGCGGAGAAGAGGGTCTCGGGCGAGGCGCCCACAATTGTAAGCGGCCCGAACTCGAAGAGGTAGGTGTAAGGGCTGGGATTGATGCTGCGCAGCCTCCGATAAAGACCGACGGAGTTGGTGCACGCCACCCGGGCGGACCTGGCCAGCACTACCTGAAAGATATCGCCGTCCGTAATATGGACCTTGGAGCGAAGCACCCCTTTCTGATAAACGTCTGCATCTCCCATACCCAGAAGCTCGCCTTGCAACTCTTCCGCCTGGCAGTCCTCCGGGTCGATACCCTCGATGATCTCGATCAGGTTCGTCTTTGCTCCGGGAAAAATAGGAGCGACAGCGAAGTAGACCTTTCTCATGAGATGATCGTAGATGAAGGTGCTTTCCATTACGGCAAACTGGGCATCCGGTGTAGTCGAGCGGGAGCTCTTGCCCAGGCGCTCCATCACCAGATCGTAGGCCAGATAACCGATTCCTCCGCCAAAGAACACCTGTCGGTCGAAGCTGTTGGCGTCATCGGATCTCTGGCAGGGGACGGCGGAGCGTAGCGCATCGAAGAGGTCAAAGCCCTCCTTAATCCTGCCCTCCAGCCTCTTGCCGGATCTCTGCAATTCTATGCAGGAAGAGAGACGATCCTCCATCTGATCCTGGCCACCGTTAAAGAAGTCCATAGTCAGATAGCGGTTCTTGATGGTTACGACCGCTGAAGGATCGGCTCCCACAAAGGAGAAGCGCGCGCGGTTACCTGATTTTTCCACAGATTCCAGAAGATAAGGATATCGGCGCGTTCGCAAATTCATATAAAGCGATAGAGGCGCGTCGACACTAACCTTTTCTGAAACATCTACCAGTACCGGCTCTAGAGGCATGACTTCACCTCGCTCGCAAAAGCTCTCATCAACATTTCGTTCTTTCGGCCATCGGTCTCAACGCCGCTGGAGACATCAACCGCGTAGGGCCTGACCTTTCGGACCGCCTCGCAGACGTTTTCCGGTCGAAGCCCTCCTGCCAGAATGACCGGGACCGACACCCTCCGCGCCAGGGCAGCGCTCACATTCCAATCATGAGCTACCCCCGAGCCCCCCAGCATCCCGTCTTTGTAAGTGTCAAGCAGAATGGCGTCTGCTACATTCGCCATGGCGAGAACCTCCTCCGACTCTGCGAGTGTTGCGACTATAATCTTCTGAGGCACGAGCCCTTTCAAGGCTCTGATATCCCCGGCACTTAGTGTGCTATGGACCTGCAATAGATCTGCATTTGTCTCACGAGAAAGCCGCACCGCTTCATCAATATCCCGAGGCGAGATTACGGCCACACTCTTCACAAATACGGGCACATTTCTGATCAGATCTCGGGCAGCGGCAGCCGTGATGCAGTGGCGTGAGCGCTTGACTTCCACCACAAATCCTACAGCATCTGCGCCGGCTTTCAGGGCATGATCCAGATCGGACTGATCCTGCAAGCCGCAGATCTTGATCCTGGTCACAAAAATCGCTCCAGCCTCTGCGGTTCTCCGTTCATGTTCACCATTCTTTGGAGTGTCTCCAGAGCCTTTCCCGAATCAATAGCGTCCTCCGCCATTTCTGCCCCCTTCGTTAGAGTTGAAGCGAGACCCGAGACGTAAACGGCCGCTCCGGAGTTCATGGCTATGATATCCCGGGCCGGGGACTCTTTGCCCCGCATCACCTGCACCAATTTGCCGGCATTCTCCGCGGGCGTTCCCCCGGCAATATCCGATACCCTGGCCAGAGGGTAGCCAAGGTCCTCGGGCCTGAGTTTGTAGCTTTTAACAACCCCATCCCTGAGCTCTGCAATGGAGGTTTCGCCGGTGTTCGTGATCTCGTCCATGCCTTCGCCGTGCACCACCATCGCCCTTTCGGCCCCCAGGATCCTCAGAACCTGGGCCAGCTTATCACAGAGATTGGGGTCATAGACGCCCATAACCTGCGCTTTCGCACCGGCGGGGTTGGTGAGTGGTCCCAGAATATTGAAGACTGTACGAATGCCCAGATCTTTGCGAAGCCCGCCGACGCGTTTCATGGCAGGGTGAAAGGCTGGAGCCAGCATAAATCCGATTCCAATCTTCTCGATCATAGCCTGAACCACAGCGGGCTCAGGGCTGATGTTCAGCCCTAGCTCGGAGAGAACATTGGCGCTTCCGCACTTTGAGCTTATGGCATAGTTCCCGTGCTTGGCCACAGGTACTCCACAGGCAGCGGAGACAATGGCCGCAGCCGTGCTGACATTGATGGTATTGGAGGCATCCCCACCTGTGCCGCAGGTGTCAACCAGCGTGCCGTCTACGAGGGGATGGATGCGAACTGCGGAGTCTCGCATTTTTTGGGCAAAACCCGCGATCTCAGATACGGATTCGCCCTTCAATCGCAGGGCAATGAGCAGAGCTCCTATCTGGGCATCTGTCGCTTTATTGAAGATCTCGCCCATGAGGGCCTCGGCCTCCTCCATGGAGAGGTCACGCCCGTCCATGATATTTTGCAGATAAGTCAAAGTAACACCACCAATCCAATGTATAATCTTGTACTATACTGATTTAAAACGTACAATGTATTTATAGATTATGCATTGTAGAACAACTGACTTCATTGGGTTAGGGTGGAAAGTAAATAGAGGTACCAAGGAGCAGGATATTTATAAAATCTATATAATGCTTGGAATGTATCCGCCTGAGCCAAGACATAAAAAAAAAAGGCAAATTATTTTATAATAAAAAGGATTAGAGATCTACCACTTGCCGGATTCTATGACGGGGAGCTTGTCCAGCACCTGGGCGATGGCCTCCGGGCTCAGCTTATACTTCCTGCAGATCTCGAAAACGCGCGAAAGTTCAGTGTTTTGATCGGTTCCCGATAGCTGGGCAGCATGGATCTCTGCGGCATCCAGGCCTTTTTCCACCACGATCTTCCTGACATCCTTTATTACACTCGCGGTTATGCAGCTCTTGGTCGCGCCGATCTCTTCAATCGCTTTTCCCATATTTTCCATGTCTTTCGAACTCATCATAACTTTCAACACCTAACAATCCAAAGATGCAACTATGTAGGTTCTGATATGTTAAATATCTTTTGAAGGGATCAGCTCACGGGTCTCTTTTTGTTGCCGTCCTTGCTGGAACTAATGGCAGACCCCTTCATCTTCTCCTTCTTCACCGGGGGATTTTCGTCATCCAGATCAGATAAATCTGCTCCGCACATCACGTTGTGTCTTTTCCACTTGCTATAAATAATTGGGGAATGGGTGGTATGGGTGGAATGGTGATCTTGGGACACTACCGCAAAACCTATTATCCCGGGGATAAATCAAGCTACACATGGCGAATCTCAATGTAGCGATCCTGGGTGCACCAGATTTTGGCAAAGATCTGGGAAAGAAGGGCACTGCCAGCGATCTTACCTTCTACAACCTGAAAAAAGGGCAGAATACAGTCACCTTCATAGAGCCTACCAGATTTCCAGAAAGGATCGCGCCACTCTTCTACGCCGTCTCCATGTCTCAAAAGGCCCTTCTGATTGTGGATCAGATAAATCCTGCCTTCGGCGAGTCGGTAATCATGCTGGATTCGATCGGCCAAAAAGAGGGAATTGTGATCCTAAGAAACTATATCACCCGCGAGCAGATCTCACCCCTCATCAAGGGCACGGTGGTTGATGGCTATGAATTTCTGGCGGATGACAAGAACGTTCTTCGCGAGAGGCTTCTGGCGGAAGTCGCCCAGATGCAACCCAGCTACGACTCCGTGACAGGAACTATGCCCGTAGATCACTTCTTCAACGTGCGGGGAATCGGAACTGTGGTTCTGGGATCAGTCGCAGAAGGCACTATCAAGAAGCATGACGAACTGATGGTATTGCCGGGAGACAAGACGGCCCTGGTCAGGTCCATCCAGAAGCATGATGATGACTTTGACATCGCAGGCGCGGGCGAGAGGACGGGCATTGCCCTCAAGGGTGTAGAGGTGGAGGATCTGGACAGGGGAACCATCCTCACCAACGACAAGTCCATCAAGCAGATCTCCTCTCTGACGGCCAAAGTGCAGATAGTCAAATACTGGCCGTCTCCGCTGAAAGAGGGAATGGTTTTTCACATTGGCCATTGGATGCAATTCGTCCCTGCCAGGGTGGAAGCCGTTAAGGCCGAGAGCGACTGGCATAAGGTCGAGCTAACCCTAAAACTGGACAAGATGCTGGTCTATCGTCCAGGAACAAGAGCTGTCTTGACCTATCCAGAGGGTGGAAAGCTCAGAGTGGTGGGGACTATAGATCTGCCTTAAATCCGTGCGAACATATAACGTATTAATTTTTTTAATCTGTCATTTCAGATGGGACCATTGCTAATATTGAAGATCTTGCCAGAAGATACGCCCTGATGAATATGTCCTTTTTATCTTCATACTAAATGAGCTAAAATTCTTTAATGTTTCATATAAGATACTATTGCGGAAATACCTACCAAGTATTAAAGTAGTAATAAAGCTATTATACATTATAGATTGTTAGGACGAGGTAAGCCCATGTATGAAAAAGTCTTGATTCCGACGGATTTCTCGAAACATACTAACCCTATATTGGAGTGTGTGGGCGAGATTCCGGGAGTAATAGAAGTAGTGCTATTGCATATAGTCGCTGGAGATCCTTTGGCCAGAGTATGGTCACCTGGAGACAAAATCAAGGAGGCTAACTCAAAATTGGAAGAACTGAAAAAACTCCTAGCGAATAGTGGGTTAAAGGTCAAAGTGATGGCCGTATCAGCAGGCGAAAACGAGGAATACAAAGTAATTCAGAATGTTGCAGACGAAGAGAACGTCTCCCTTATTGTAATGGGTGCTCGCGGAAGAAGCATTCTGAAAGGTCTACTCCTGGGAAGCGTCTCTACAGGCGTATTGCGTTATGGGAAACAAGATCTTCTGATCATGCGTTATAAGTCCCAGGAAGGCGAAAACCCGGCGAAATTCTGCTCATACCTGTTCTCCAATGTGCTGCTTCCGACAGATTTTTCCGAGGCGGGAATGGCTGCCATTAATCGGGTAAAAGGCCATGCTCTGGCCAATAACGTCCAGCTCATTAATGTGGTTGCAAAAGGCGAGTCTGCCCAGGAGGTAGAGGCAAGGGTCAAGGAAGCACAAATGAAGCTGGATGCCATCCGGGATGATCTGACCAAGGCAGGCATCAAAGCAACCGCAGAGGTGACTGTTGCAGATGCTGGCGAGCCGAGGACTTATGGGACCGGTGGCATGGCCGCTGTGCACTTTGTAAATGTTGGGGGGGAAGCGGATAAGATAATCTCAACATCCGAAAAGGAAGATTCCTCTGTCATAGCTATGAGCTCTCATGGCAAGGGCTGGATGAATGATCTATTGATTGGCAGTGTGGTTTTTGATGTGGCAAGAAGGGGGACCAGGCCGGTTTTAGTAGTCAGATACAAGAAAAAAGCTTGAAATCAACGACCTCTGGCGGTCTCCCGGCAAACTCAAGAGCATAACCGTTCGACCTGATGGGATTGCATAAATGCTACCTACCTTGCATTTGGTAGGTAGCATTTTTCCGGACACATCTTAATAAACTCTATTTTTTGATGCATTTTACGTAAATCCGGTAGCCAAGAAGATTTGTCTTTGGCAGCCTGGGGATTATCCTTCTCTCCAGATGGCTGGATAGCTTCTCCTGGAAAAAGTATGGATCGACCACGGAACGCCAGCGGCTCATAAACAGGTACCCCTGGCAGGGCTTGAAGTCAAAGCCATGGTAAGTCTGAACCTGAAAGCCCGCGTTCTCCAGGCATTTTCGGAATTCCGACGGGGAGACGTATTCCGGAGGTTTTATCGATTCCCGGAAGAGATGCTTTCGGATCAGGGTATAGTGCGATACGCAGTTGAAGAAATCCACCACCAGCACACCCCCCGGTTTGAGGACGCGATAAAATTCCTGCAGGGCAAGAGCTGCTGCCTCGGAGTCGGGAAGACAGGTCAAGACTCCGCTGCTCACCACGTGATCGAAGGACCGATCCTGGAAGGGAAGATTGGTCACGCTGCCCTGCAGAAATGCGGCCCGCGGTGAGTCTGCCGCCCGACATGCCGCCCGGTCGAGCATGTTGCGGGAAAAATCCATGCCGATGAACTCCGTGGCTCTGTCCTTTGCTGAATCGCTCTTCAGAGCTCGTAGCGTCAGGTTTCCATTGCCGCAGCCTGCATCCAGGACCCGGCCTTTCGCTCCCGAAAAGCAAAACTTTGCCGCCTCATTCTCAAAGTCTGAGAGCATGGCGAGGATGAAATCGGGTGTGTCATCCGGAAGATCGCGCGCTATCTTGAGATCAGACTCGACTCCGCACCTCTTCTGGCACTCCCAGAACTCCATCTCTTCCTTCGCGAGACGCCTCGCTTTTATTGCTCTCTCCTCTTCCGGAGCCTTTTTATTTTTTGATGGTTCACTCATGCCAACAAATCACCCGGAGCCACGAGGCCATCCTGGTGTGGTGAGAATTATTATAGTTTGCCAGCGGCAATAAATTGTATCCGATCAATGCTCGCCCAACGACAATTACGCAACTTCTGGGTTGCCGTTGCAGATCACCTTCAACCAGCGCCAAGCAGAGAGGCCAGCAAAATGAAATCTGAAATAGACCGCAAGGACCTGGAGATAATTGCCGCCAGGGCGGTGGAGAGTCTGGAGGACCTTATCAAAGTTATGCAAGATGCTGCAAACCGGATCTCTTGCGGCCGGGCACTGGAGGAGGTAGATGTGGCGGGCAATGCGCTCTACCTGGCAAGAGCGGGTCAGGGTGACGACCAGAATCGCGCCCAGGCTTTAGTCTGCGTCATGGATTATGAAGAGTATTTGCGCATACTGGATCGAGTTGCTAGAGAGAGTGGTCTATGCCTGGATGAATTGACCGAGCTGGATGTATCGCTGCCTGAGATGGAGTTCGGAGAGGATATGGTCACAGGCGGATTCGGGAATTTCAAGGGCGTATCTGTAGAGAAGCATAACGATTGCGTGCTTCGGCTTATGGACGCGGTCTCATCTCTTCTAGAGAGGCGCGGCCTGAATGTTGTCTGTATTCCGGATGAGGACGTGGTCTTTTATCTGCCCTTAGAATGAGGTCTGTGACGAATAACCTATAAACTTTGGAGTGTGGAAAAACGACGTTCGATGTGGTGGCCCTGGCTGCATATTTTGCGTTCTTTGCTATTATGCACAGCATTCTGGCCGATCCCCGGTTCAAGACATGGGCCGGAAAAAGGTTTGGCAACGTCTTCGACCGCTGGCAGCGGCTGGCCTACATCGTCCTGGCTCTGATCATGATAATGCCCTTCATCTACATCTTCGTCTCTCTGCCGGACAGAATACTGTACATCGTTTCCTGGCCAGGGAGCGGGCTGATGGCCGCCTGCCAAGCATTGGCAGCGATAGCTCTGCTTGCCAGTTTGCGCCAGACGGGCATCACCTACTTCCTGGGACTGGAACAGCTAAAGCGCGCCAGTGCCCCGGGCGAGCTGGTGACGAGCGGCTTCTACTGCCACATCAGAAATCCGCTCTTCTTCTTTGCCGCCCTCTTCCTCTGGCTCAGCCCCATCATGACCCTGAATCTGCTGGCGTTCAACATTCTGGCCACGGTCTACTTCTACATCGGTGCGCTGCATGAGGAGCGATCGCTGATGGCGGAGTTCGGACCAGAGTATGAGGCCTACAAAAAAAGAGTGCCCATGTTCCTGCCCCGGCTGAAGTGCTAGGCACCTCGCAAGAGGTTGGTCGAGATTGACAAACTCGATCAGGCGATCTCCTTCTTGATCATGAAAGTGGCAACAAAGAAAGTCACCACAAAGAAGATCAGCAAGGCAAAAATGTCCGGGTAGAGGATATCCGTGAGAGATGCTCCTTTCAGCAGTGTCAGTTTTAAAGCGTCCGAAGCATAGGTGAGCGGAAAGATGTACGAGAGCGGCCTCAGCCAGTCTGGAATCGATTGAATGGGAACCCACGCTCCGGAGAGGATTGTCTGGGGAAAAGTCACCACAGGATTGAGCTGCATGACCTGGAACTCCGTGGTGACGAAGTTGGAAAGTACCGCTCCAAAGCTGAGCGAGCCGGCACTGAGCAGTACAACGATGACAAGGACTGCCAGCAAATTGCCTCCAATGGGCACCTTGAACCCCACTACCAGAATTACGAAGGTGATGACAGACTGGGCAATGGAAAGAACCAGATATGCCAGGATGTAGCCGGATACCAGTTCCATCCTGTTCAAAGGCGATACCATAACCTTTTCCAGTGTGCCTTGAAGCCTCTCTCTCAGGAACCCGATAGTAGTATTCAGAGATGTGAAGAAGAAGATGGTGACGCCGAGCAACGCAGGCCCGACTGAGTCCTTTACCTCCAGGTCGTATCCATAGACGTAATGCTGGGTGATGGTGGGAAGCTGGGCCGGGGCCGGCGACTGGCTCAATATCTGCATGGCAGCAGCTTGCATTCCCGCCTCTACCACAGTGACGATGGAGCCTGCTACCTGAGGGCTGGTTCCATCCAGGATCAGCCCAATTTCATCCTTTCCTAAGACTACCACTCCATTGAGCGTCTCATCCGAGATCAGCTTTCGCGCCTCCGATTCAGAGGCGAGATAGGTAATCGAAAAGATATTCGATGCCTGGAGATGGTTCAGAACATTCTCCTGAACCGGTCCCATATTCAGCTCTACTATGCCTAGATTTATGCCAGTAAAGGTTCCAGAGAATGCGTATCCAATGAGCAACATCAGAATTATGGGGTTGATGATCAGGGCGACTACGGTACGTCGATCTCGCTTGGTCTGACGGATCACCCTTAGACCTACCGACCAAATCCTGTAAAGACTTTGAGAGATATCAACGATCTGTACCATATTTCCGCCTTGTATATCAGATGGCAAGCTTGAGGAACGCATCCTCCAGTGTTGGCTCGATGACGTTGAAGTCCACGGGCATTACAGTGTCGAGTATATCCCTCATCTTGCCGGCCTCGGTTACTTCAATCACCAGCTGATCCCCAACCCTACTTACCTCCAGACCTTCTGCCACCAGCTTTGCCATCTCATGTTCCGGGTCTTCTACCTTCATTTGAAGGCGCTTCTTCAGGCCGGCAAACTTCTTCAGCTCATCCGGAGAGCTTTCGGCCAGCATTATCCCGTTGCGCATGAACCCCACCATATCGCAACGTTCTGCCTCTTCCATGATATGAGTGGTGATTATTACCGTCTTGCCATTTTTAGCCAGTTCCCGGAAGTAACCCCAGAAGGATTGCTTGGTCACGGGATCTATTCCCACCGTAGGTTCGTCCAGCAGGAGCAGATCGGGGTTATTGATCAGGGTACAGGCGAGCGATATCCTCTGGTACATCCCTCCGCTGAGCATGCCTGTAACCCTGTTTTGGGTTTGGGATAGATCTACTATCTGCAGAACTTCCGCGATCTTCCTGGCCCGTTCCTGGCCGCGAATTCCATAGAGGCCCGCATAGAACTCCAGGTTCTCCTGGACGGTAAGGTCGGGATAGAGCGGCCTTTGCTGGGGCATGTACCCGAGCCTTGGATAGACTAGGCTTATCCGGTCCAGTGGTTCATCCAGTACATAGATCTCACCCGAGTCGAGTTTGACCAGGCCCATTATCATCCTCATCAAGGTGGTCTTTCCGGACCCGTTTGGTCCCAGAAGGCAGTAAGTAACCCCTCTGGGAATGTGGACGGACAGGTCCTGCAAAACGTGCAGTTTATCGAAGCTCTTGCTGATATTGCGACCGACCACTGCGAATTTGTCTTTCGTGGGTTCCTGCATCAGCTCTGCGCTCATGGCTCTTCCAGAGCTTGAGACATATGAGTTTCAGCCTCTCGTCGAAGCCTATTGGCCTGCAGCATTTTTCTTACCTCTGATTCTGAAGATCAACGCCAGAACTACTAAAGCAGCAGCAATCACGATTAGCCACCAGTATTGAAGGATGATTTCTTCAAAGCTAGGTTGTACGAAGACATAGGCGTAATCGCTATCGTGCAGATTCTTTCGATAGCTATCTGAGAAATCAAATTCCAGCGTAAATCGGTACAGTTTGCCTGCGACTGCATCCTTCGAGACGTCCACTTCATAGATCAGTTCTGCTTTTCCGCCCGGCGGCAGTTGGGATATGGGGGATTCGTCCGCATCAACATAGAGGCCGGTCTCCGGTCTGAGCCTGGCCACCAGATCTTTGGCGGCATCGCTCCCATTGTTTTGGATAAATATCTTGATGACATTGTTCTTCGATCCGACACTCAGGCTCACTGGTGACACATTCAGGGCCTTAAGGTCAACCTTGCTCTTCTTCTCTATGTGCAGTGTGAGGGGTATGATCTGGCGGGCATTGTTATACCAATAGAATACATCAGGATTCTCTGGACTATCGCTATGAGGCTTAACTGCCACATCTTGCTGGTAGGTGTAATTTGCGACGGCGTACAGCTTGTAGCTGCCGGGCTCCGTATTCTCATAAACCTCAATGGGATATTCCAGGGGCGCTGATACCTGGCCGTCTCGCAAGGAGCCGGCATAAGCCACCTCTCGCTTCAGATTCAATGCGCTTTTGTTCTCGGCAACCAGTTGGATGGATACATCCTGAGCCGAGGATCGCAGAGCCTCAAGCCCCAGCTCCTTTTGGGCGGCAAACATTTCATCCGGCCGGCTCAACACGGGCTCGGCTACAGCCTTAAAGGATGTGACGCGGCCGATATTAGTTACTGTTAGGTAGAGCGAAGTATCTTCGTTCTGGTAGACGCTCGAGCGCGCTAAGGCAATCTGTAAATCAGGTCCGCCGTCGACAGAATACCAATCACCGGCAAATTGGGATGGGATGGATAACGACCCTTCAAAACTCGGCTGTGGTATAGCCATTCCTTGATCTGGAAGTGTCTGGCATAAGGCTGGAGTTGCCATAGAAACGATTATCGCCAGCAGGAACATGAATATTAGTGGCGAATATCCGATGCAGGAACATACGAAGTTCTTTCCATTCTTTGCAAGCTCGACCGGCTCATGCACTTCGTCAATCATAGACTTCATTTGGGATTCTTGAACGCCAACTCGGGAGATGTTCATTTCCAGGTTCTCGATCTCAGTCATACGACCTTCCGCTCGGGCCACCACCCGCAATTACTCTAGATATATTTCATACATAATGCCTGTAAGATATAGTTTACCCAAACTTTTGAAGGGTTATATGCGGCCTGATTCGAGACTCAGGTCAGCTTGCTCTTCACCTTGGCGTAAAATCCGTCTCTGTCTACCTTCACAAACCTGGCCGGAGTCTCGGCCTTGCTTATCACCACTGAATCCTTTGCCGATATCATAGTCGAGTTCTGGCCGTCTACCACGACCAGCGCTTCCTTTTCCGGCAGCTTGAGCCTGACCTCGATCACGCTATCTCCGGGAATCACCCAGGGGCGGCTGGAGAGCTTGAAGGGTGCCATGGGAACGAGCACGATGGCATCCACTCGCGGGTCTACGATAGGACCGCCAGCAGACATGGCATAGGCGGTGGAACCTGTGGAGGTGGCAATGATGACGCCGTCTGCCCGGAAGTCCTCCATGAGCGAACCGTCCACGATGATCTCAAACTCAATCATCTTGGCGGGACTAGCTGTCAGAAAAGCGATTTCATTGGTGGCGCGAGGCAGGCATACTCCGTTCAAGAGCAGTTTGAGCCGGGAGCGCACATCTATATCAAAGCCCTGGATCAGATGCTTCAGAGTATCGATTGCGTCTTCTGGCTCGACATCCACCAAAAAACCGAGCGTTCCCATGTTTATTCCCAGGATTGGGACCGGGTCCGCCATCTTGTGAATGGTGCGAAGGATGGTTCCGTCTCCTCCCACCGACACTATGAAATCCACCTTTTGCTGCTCCATCTCCGAGACGGTTGTGGCCGTCCGGCCAACATGCGGTGCGATATCCGCATCCACTAAAATTTCCAAACCCCTCATTTCCGACTCGATCTGGCAGACGAGCTCTTTCACCAGCCGGATGGATTCCGGTTGGTTTCGAGAGACAAAGCCGATCCTAATGGCTATCACCTCCAATGATGCCTAGCAATTCCTCATGCTGCAGGCCGTTTGAGCCGATGAGATACTTCTTTTGCCACATATTTGCACCCATTTGAAGCTCATCTCCACCGGCATCGGTTACCATGCCGCCCGCTTCCTCTATCATGAGCTTGCCTGCTGCCACATCCACCACACGCATCATACCTCGCAGATCCACAAAAGCATCCAGCTTTCCAGAAGCGACGAGGGCCATCTCCAGAGAAGCGCTCCCTAAGGTGCGAATCCGGCGCACCTGGTCGCCAATGCCTGCAATTCTGGCGGTGTTGGGACGCAGAGTGTAAGCTGAGATGCTGAAATCCTTCAAATCGGTGTTTTGGGAGACAAAAAGGCGGCTCTCCGGCCCGGCATATGCGCCTCGGCCTGCTTCCGCATAATAACTGCAGCCATGAGCCAGATCAAAGATGTAGGCGAAACGACAATCGTCCCGGCTTATGTAAATGGAGACGGAATAAAAGGGGATTCCGGCGATGGCATTAAATGTCCCGTCCAGAGGATCGAGATGAAGAAAATAGTCGGACCCTTCCCCGATCTCTACCGATCCTATCTCTTCACTTAAAACACTGAAACCCAACCCGGAGGCGCGCAATACTTTGAGGACTGCATCCTCTGCCGCATGGTCGATTCTCTTGGTGGGAGTCCCGTCTGCGCCCATCTTTACCATTTGGCCGCCGGCGTATGTGCCCACCATATCTTGGATGGCGGAGACGACGGCCCTGGCCGCAATGTCGCACAGTCTCTTCAGATCGTTACCTGTTGGAGAAAGTCGTTCACTCATCCCAGATAATTCGGTCCGCCCACTATAAAAGTTTCTCACTTGGGATCGGTTAGCTTTATTAGACGCGGGTTTGTACTATGCCACCCATTAAGGAGGATTCTGTTTGATCATCGGTTTGCCTGTGGATACATTTATCGGAATTATAATTGTGCCCGTTGCTGTCGCGCTTTTGCTCTTGCTCTGGGCCCTGAGGTGGTGATAGCTATGGATTCCGTAAGCACGATCATTATACTCCTGTATTTCGTCGGCCTCATAGCCATTGGAGCTCTGGCCTCCAAGAAGATCAAGAACTCCGAGGATTTCCTGGTGGCGGGAAGGAATTTGGGCTTCTGGACATTTACCATTCTCATTGTAGCCAGCATCTGCAGCGGCATGACCATTCTGGGCGTCGCGGGTTTAGGCTATGCTACAGGCTGGCCCAGCATCTGGGAGCAGATATTCGTTCCGCTCTCGGCTGCCGTCTGCATACTGTTCTTTGGAACGAAGCTGCACGCTGTCGCTTCCAAGACGGGTTATGTGACAGTGCAAGACTATTTTGCCCACAGGTTCTACAGTCCGCGGGGCATTCGAGGCACGTCGGCCATAATCGGCGTTCTAATCTCCATAATCTACCTGGTGGGGCAGTACGTCGCAATCAGCATGGTTCTATCCTGGCTCTTTAAGATACCCTATGCGTGGGCTCTGGTGATCGGTGCCTTCATTGTCACGGGCTACACCATCCTGGGAGGGCTATACGCCATCGGCATGGCCTCTCTGGTCCAGGGAATAATGATCCTGGTAGGTGTCCTGCTCGTAGGGCCGGTGGTCATTGAGGCCGCTGGCGGCATGACGCACATCAACACGGTTCTCGCAGGTATAGATGTCAATATGACTCATCTGTGGTATCCCCAGATGCACCCGCCTTACGCCAAGTATGCCTTCCTGACACCCGAGTATCTGGTTTCGTTCTTCTTCATGCTCACCTTAGGGCTGGCGGCAGCTCCGCACGTGGTCAACAATGTGCTGGCTGCAAGGGATATCAAGTACTTCAAATGGGCGCCGCTGGCGGCCTTCGTCATCTACGCCGTGATCATGTATCTGTGCAAGATCACAGGATTCGCTGCCCTGTCCATGGTCCACGAGGGCCTGATAGCTCTGCCGAAGGGTGTCCCCAATCCATCAGACTACTCCTTCATCGCAGCCTCCGAGTATGTCTTCCCGGGATTCTTCGCGCCTCTGGTGGCCATAATAGTGTTGTCGGCAGTGATGTCAACAACAGATCGGCTGATGCTGACCATCGGGACCTACGTAAGCTGGGATGTCTACCGGCAGTTCATCAACAAGGATGCATCTGAGAAGTCGATTACTCTTCTCAGCCGCGCAGCAATACTGCTTGCCACCTTCCTTACGCTGTGGCTGGCCTGGTCCAATCCGCCAGACCTGCTCGCCTGGCTGATTTGGATGGCCATAGGCGTGATGCTGGCCTGCTTTGTAACGCCCCTATTTGCCGGACTCTACTGGCGCAGGGCTACCCGTGAAGGGGCGCTGGCGTCCATGATTGTGGGCCTGGTGGGAGCCCTCGCCTTCAGCTATTATGCCAGATATGTAGCACCCATGCCCATGCATCCCAGCATTTATGGATTTGCGCTATCGGTAGCAGCCATGATACTGGTAAGCCTTGTGACCGAAAAGCCTTCTGAAAAGGTGCTGGACGAAACAAGCACCGGCTTGTACATCCGGGTCAAGGACCGCAAGGCCTGATCCTTAACGGTGGCTTCGAGAAGATCGCGCTTGGCCTGCTGTATGGCAGGCTAAGCGATAAGATCTAATATGACAAGCAGGTAGTAAACGGTCAGGGCCCGTGGTCTAGCTGGTTATGACATCGCCCTTACACGGCGGGGATCACGCGTTCGAATCGCGTCGGGCCCATCTTTTTCTTTCTTCTTTCGAATTGCAGCAACTTCATGCACCCTCCAATCGTACTCCGTCTGGTTTTAGAGTGTCTTGGATTTCAGAACAAGAATAAGGCCAAGAGCCCGGCCGCAACAGTTGGCAGCAGGATGGCAGCCATCTTATTGCCGAACTCTCTTGAACCCAGAATATAGGCGATGGCAAGCTTTACCAGTGTGTTGGTTATGGCGGCGAGGGTGATGGAAGTGGCGGCCACGCTCCCAACGAGGGTTGACCTGGCCAGGGTGGCCATGGTCAGGGTTATGGCATCGACATCAGCCAGCCCGGAGACGATGCTGGCAGCATAAATTCCCGTATCGCCAAAGTAAACGCTGGCAAGCTTGGAGATGATGAGCACAAAAGCGAAGAACGCGCCAAACTTCAGCGCAGGAATGATGCGGAAGGGGTCTTTCACATTCACGTCCTTTCCGGCGGCAGGGTTTTTTCTTAGAGACAGGTAGGCAAGAGCCGAGCCTACTACGGTCATAATCAAGAGGGGCGGCAGAAGGGCCAGAAACAGGTCTTTGTTGATCACGACGATGAGGAAGAGCATTCTGGGGAACATGGTGCAGCTCGCGATGGCCGTGGCGAAGACGGCCGCGGGCAATATCTGCCGGTCCATCTTCACCTCCGCGGCCATGGAAGAGGTGACGGCTGTGCTGGAAACAAGGCCGCCAAGGATGCCGGTGAGGCTCAGGCCCCGCTCAGCGCCCAGGATGCGGATCAGGATGTATCCCACATAGCCTATCAGGCTGACCATCATTACGAAGAGCCAGATCTGTCGGAGGTTTATGACACCCCATGGCCCCAGGGGGGCCTCAGGAAGCAGCGGATAGATCACCAGGGCAATTATGCCCATCTTGAGAGTATCCAGCAGATCCGTCTCGCTCAGAACTTCTACGTAGTGGTGGGTGATGGTCCGCGTGGCCAGGACCCAGGTGGTGATGATGGCCAGAGCCACCGCCAGGGGTATGCTGTCGGGAAAGATGGTCAGCATTCCCAGAGCGAAGGTGACAACTGCTGCCACAGCTGCTGTGAAATCGATTCTGCCGAGAGAAGTGGCCGCCGATGCATATCCTGCGGCCACGAGGATTGTGAAGGTGAAAACTGCGGCTACGGCAAAGTTGGGGCCGTAGTGGCCTGCCAGGTTGGCGCATAAGGCTCCCAGGAGCGCGATCAATACGAAGGTGCGCAGTCCCGCCACGCCCCTGACCTTATCTTCAACCAGTCTGCGCTGGCGCTCCGTGCCGATGAGGGTGCCTATGAGCAGGGCTACAAGAAATGGATAGATCTCGGCAAAGTCCATTGAACGATTTCGTTGATCACTCTGGTTAAATAATTTTGCTGGCTGAAGTTGGAGTCGCGTTCGTCCCAAGCTTTAAAGCATGGGCGCCATTTTCATTAGAGATGGACAAACGGGATGAACAGAATGAACAGGATGAGCAAAAGGTCGAGGCCTGCATTCGCATTCTAGAGGAGCAATATGGCGTGCCCCGGGCGGAAATAATGGACCCCGTGGATCTGCTGGTCATGACCATACTCTCCCAGAACACCAGCGATACAAACAGCCTGCGGGCCTTCGGCAATCTGAAGAAGGCCTTTGCTGATTATGAGCTTCTCCTCAATGCATCCACAAAAGACGTGGCCGAGAGCATCCGGGCAGGCGGCCTGGCGGATATAAAGGCCCGCAGGATAAGGGAGACGCTTCTCAAGATCAAGCAGGATAGGGGTATGATCGACCTCGGTTTTCTGGGGGATATGGGAGAGGATGCGGCCATGCAGTATCTTCTGGCCCTGCCGGGCGTCGGGCCGAAGACGGCGTCCGTCGTTCTCCTCTTTGCCTTCGGACTACCTTTCCTGCCTGTAGACACGCACGTCTACCGCGTCTCGAGACGCCTGGGCCTGATTCCGGAAGATGTGAAGCTGGAAAAGGCGCAAACCATTCTGGAAAGAATCGTTCCGGTCGAGAAGTACCTTTCCGTGCACCTGAACATGATAAGGCACGGTAGGCTCATTTGCCGGGCGCGTGGGCCCAGGCACGGGGAGTGCGCCCTGCGAATTTATTGCGACAGCTTTCAGGCAGAGCCAAAAGCCTTAAATGATAGTAACAACCACCCCCAATCCGCGCTCCGGTAGTGTAGCTCGGCCAATCATGTAGGACTCTCACTCCTTCGACTTGGGTTCAAATCCCAACCGGAGCATAATTTTACTGGTAGATTTTAGATATTAATTGGCTCATTTTATCTACTTGATAAATTGTCTCAGGTCATGCCTCATATGTCCGAGATATTTTCGCTATTTATAGGCGACTTCGGGCAAGGAAAGGACGCGGGGGATGCGATTCCCCTGCCCTTTTTATCGATGATTGGGGTACAAGAGTTAATCGAAATGGAGTATATCAGGTTGTGACTGTGGCAGCGGAGCACGTGGGATTGCATAATCCTGGCTCAGATCAAATGGAAGATCACTTCAGCCCACACTGTTGCAGGCATTGGTTCACGACTCACCTCAGGCGCGCAGGCATGACACGCGAGTTCATCCTGGTGCTTAGGGGTGATGTGCGAAGGGAAGCCATTGATATCTATGATCATATAGATAAGAAGGAGCTGAGGGAGAGCTTATCTGATGCATATACCGCAATTGGGGATTTGATTCCCTGCAAACCCACTAATTATCCTCGTAATTTTTGGGTTCATTTTATGTATTTATTGAATGTATTTAGACTCAATAGAACATTGGTTAAACTGATCCATAAGTTTAATTAATACGGAGAGCTGCCAAAATAATGGGAGATGCTTAAGTCTGACCTTGGATCATGACCAGCTAAAATTATCAGGCATTCAAATGGAGTATGCAAGCCTGAGGCAAGAGTTCCTGCAACGAATGGATACGCGACATAAAATAATAGATCTAACTTTGACTTTTGCGGCAGCGTTCTTGGGGGTCGCTTTAAGCAAATCTGTTTCTCCTTCAATAGCACTCGGTTTTCCTCCTATTGGCACCTTGTTAGCTATGGATTGGGTCTATCATGATTATCGGCAGATACAAACGCTGAGATACCTCCGAGAAAAGTTGGAAACCCGCATTCCCGATCTGTGTCTTGGTTGGGAAGCCTACAAAAAAGATAAAAAGGGATTCAGCTATGTAGCCCGATCTCATAGTGGTGTATTTTTATTCACGGAATTCTTAGCCATTTTTATAGGAATTTTTGATCCCACATCGCCGAATTTGCAATCTATTTTCTGTCTGCCCGTATCTTTAAAAATCTTACTGGCGATCGATTTTGCTTGTTTCTTATTCACCTTAAAATTATTCTGGAGGCGGATCTGGGGCATAAAACCTACATATCCTGATAGCTAGACATAGAAATTATAGGATAAGGCGAAGACATTAAACAATTATGATAACATATCCGAATGAGCAGAGGGAAGCTATCTGGCGCATATATCGCAGTTGGGGATTTAGAAAAGCTTCCAAGATCCCAATTCAGATTGCCTGGAAATCATTTCTGCCCCGCTATTGCCGCAATTGTTTCTTTACTCGCTTATCAGAAATGTGTGCGAAAATGTGCATCAAGGAGCATCGAGGCGATAGCAGGAAAAAGAGCATCATGAATGGCTATTTGGGCTCTTCTCGTCTGGTCATTAGATGCTCCACAGAGCGCGCTGCCTCTTGATGCTTGAGAAGATCGATTTCATTCAGCTTAGGAAAGTCGCCTCCAGGTACTAATACAACATCTTCTTTCTGGATTTCTCCGTTGGCTTCCATTTTATTTATTATGGCCATTATGGCATTTCTTGGATGGTCAATTTCTACCGCAATTGCGGTTATATTTCTCCAGCCTTTCCCCCAAAGCTCCTTAATTCGTTCAATGGCAACTGTATCTTGTTCCAGATTTGTGATGTCTTGCTCACGTCTCTCTATTCGTCTCTTGATTTCTCTTTCAGTTTCTTGAATTTGATAGGCAATCTGTAGCACGTTCCAAGAATCACGACTAACCTCTTTAGCAATTTGCCCTATATCTCTAATACCGGATTCTAGAAGTTGTTTTATCTTCTCCTCCTCTTTTTGCCATATTTGCTCGTCTATACGATCCTCTATGCTAATGCTCCCACAAATACTTGGATTCTCGGTGTTGATTTCAGGGACAAAATTTTCATTTAGATAATCCACGTGTTTCCATAGCAAAGTAGCTCTATCGAGTTCCTCTTTTTTGGCCTTCCGTCTATGGAATTCTCCATGTTTAATGGGCTTGCCGGTTTTCCAGTCTACCCCAGTAATTTTTTTATTTATTTCCTCCAGAACATATAGATCATATGCAGACACTCTAACTTTTTTGTAATCCAATATTCTTAAAGCGGACTCCGTTACTTTCAATAGTAAGCGGACATGCCCGTCTTTCAAACCATCTTTTCGATCGCGTGAAGGTCTGATCTTATCAGGTGGCAGGGCTTCCATTATGTAAAGCAATCCCGCCAATTCGTCAAGCCCCGACTTAAGCTTTTTAGCCATCTTGTAATCGAGGTTGGCTCTATCTGCTGGTCTCAAATTTCGGCGATCTCTTAATTTCCTGGCTAGGTCTTGGGTAAGTTTTTTTACCATTGCAACGGAATGGTCTGCTTTCCTATTTAAATATATCTGAAAATAGTTATAACCAAAAAAAGTCATAATCGGTATATAGAAATAGCTATAAGGCCACATTTTAAACCAATAGATTAGTTACGAATAAGGAGACATGTCGCAATGATATATACAAAATTTCCGGCATCACTTGCGTTGAAACTGTCTCAGAATCAACGCCGTGTGGTCGAACGTATGGCTGAACAAGAAAAAAAGAGCCTTGGTGAAGCGGCCCGAGAGCTTTTGGACGCTGGAATCGATGCAAGGGGAATCGAATGTTGAAAAATATAGAATCGATAGGCCAGGCGGCTGAGTTGTCCAGACCGCACCGCCAGGCCGCGAACACACATCCATTGAGGTGTTCATAATTGACAGGTACTTTTGAGCATAAATACGTTGCTAGTATTACTAGCACGCTTTTCGATTACATTGGAGGCCGTTGAATGGATGGCCAGCCCTACCAAATGCGACCCTGGGATGAGCTCTTGGGCCAAGCCATTGAAGTCAAGAAGTATGATGACCACTGCCTTGCACGAATTGGCAAGATATCCGTGATCCTGCCCCTTGGGCTGGCCACTAGGCTTGAAGAGGCAATATGCCAGCAGGTTGGCGTTCTGAGAACGGATAATGATTATAGGTTCAGGCTGATTCGGGAGGATATGAAGGGATGCTAGACTTTGATGCCATCCCTTTAGGGCCGAAGGATCTTCCTCAGTGGTGCGTCTATAAGCTTGAGGATGTGGACGGAGAAATAACAACGGTTCCCTATTCCCCCACAACAGGCCAGAGGGCAAGCTCGACCGATCGGTTAACATGGTCCACATTCAATGCTGCTTTGGCTGCATACCAAGACCGTGAAGGCTATGACGGGATTTGCTTCATTCTCTGTGAGGAGAACGGCATAGTCTTCATAGACTTGGATGACTGCATTAAAGACGGAGTAATTGAGCAGTGGGCGTTGGAAATAGTCAAACGATTCAATTCCTATACAGAGCAGTCCCAACGTGGCAATGGCCTACATATCCTTATCAAAAGAACCAAGCCAGGGAATCGGTGCAGAACTGCAAAGTACCCACACACGATCGTGATATGCACTCCCATTCGCCAAGAGGTCTGGTCGATAGTCCGGCCCTTTCTTGTGCACTTGATCGCGCATCTTGCTATGTTCTGCCTTGCTGAGGTATCGCTGGCCATCATGCTCATTCTGACATGTGGCATGCTGTTTTTCTGTGATTGTCTTTTTGGGGGGCAGGAAATTTATATAAAAATAATGTGTGTCACTGTTGAAGTCATTCTTACCTTATATTTCGTGAAGTTCACACCCTTCAAAACACCCCGAGTGACACCTTTCTGATATTACATCGGGTGCGCGGAGGGCCACAGATACCCCTACCTTTAGGTTGGGGATGAAGTGAACCATCGCACAGTTTTCGGGCTCTATCAAATCAATGAAACATTGCTTACTTCAAAACTGAGGTTTTTGCACATTATCCACATGTGGTGCCACTACCTATGACCAGGATGCGATAACTCAAAGTCAAAGGAATGCCAAAGCAAATCTCAATCCTGGAGAAAGGGGATCTGAGCAACGAGGACTCAATGATTTCTGGATTCTAGGAAACGGCGGCGTGCGGCCCGAAGCATACCCCATCCTTTAGGGGTGGGGGTGGCAGCACGCAGTTTGATTCTTTGATCAGGTTCTCGGTCATGCTCAATTTGACAAGATATTTTTCTCCTGCTTGAGGTAGGTGGCTATATCGAGGACAACAATCCCTGCGAGATCCTTCTCCAGACGGAAGATCCAGCCAGCAAGATATTGGACAAGATCCAAAAAAGTGAGCCTTTTGAATAAGAAAATCTCAGAATAACGGGCGAACTGGATTTTAGCAAATTAGACTTACCTGCAGAACACGTTGTTAGAAGGGAATACCTGATAACAATTCGAAATTTCCCATAGAATCCAAGGTTGTATCCTCTTCGATAAAAATCACTGACACGAAGTTTGACGCAGAGATAAATTTCGACAACAACTTATTTAGAGAACCCGTTATTTTTGGCTCTTCGCTATTCTCTGTGGGTAGGCTAGTTAAGTCTCTATATCAACTCGCGCTAGAAAATTAGCAGTGCCGATCCCATGGATGCCCTATTAAAATAGTATTGAATATCCTTGGTACATCACAACAATAGACTTTGGTGCTCAAGGAAAGCAACTCGATATCCATGTTGACTTCAAAAAGGCAGAAAATTTTCTTGCGCGAAATGCGGCAAAACAAGCTGTAACGCGCATGATACTATTGAAAGAACCTGCCGAACGGCATTATTCGTGGTTGTTTTGACCAAAAAGATGATTCGATAAGATGAGGTGACGATATTACCTGGCGGCAAGGGGGAAACAGTATGCCAAGGCCAATAGCTGTTGACGATTCAGGGAGAGGGATAAAATGTGTCTAAATGAAGGAGAAGTTAACGGTATAAAAAGTCTAGTTGATGCGGGTTCAAAAATTACTGGATCAGCTGTGGGCGCAGGAATTGGATTTCTGCTCGGTGGACCTATAGGAGCGGCCATGGGGGGTGGAAGTGCCTATATGCTCCAGAGAGGGATAATTGAGGTCGGAACCGATATTGCAGAGCGATTACTTAGTGAACGAGAGAAAATAAGAATCGGTGGAGTCACAATTTACGCTGTAGATAAAATTCTGAAAAAATTAGCTGCAGGAGAGATGCTTAGAGACGATGGCTTTTTCGAATCGCTATCAACAGGACATCCTGCATGTGCTGAAATACCTATCATAGAACGGCCTCCTGCTAATGAGGTGTTCGAAGGAATTTTATTGGCAGTACAGAGAGAGCACGAAGAAAACAAATTGCCTTTTGTAGGAAACCTTTTAGCAAATATCTTTTTCGATTCGATCATCGATAAGGCGCAAGCTAATTTGTTAATAAAATTTGCTCAAAGATTTTCGTTCAGACAAATGTGCATATTGAGTTTATATGCAGACCAAGACAAAATAATTGAAATGAAACGAAGATGTATAAATAATCCTCAAGAATATTCAATTGCAAAGAGAGAATCGCTACTCTCGGAGGCGGTTGAATTAGGATTGCTCTTTCGGGGGAGAGATTTATCTTTCGACAGTATGCCCGGGATTCCGGTAAGTTCGTTATATGATCTCTGGCATTCTGAAAACGTTCAAGTTGCAGGTGTTGGTCGCGATCTTTACAGGTTGATGGAATTAGAGCGAATTGATGACGGCGAATTAGTAGCTATTGTCTCGTTGATATTCAATGCAAATTTTGAGAATTATGATATTGCACATTGAATCTAAATGTGGCAATTTATAAAAGGGGACGTCTTGGAGCGACAAGCGTTTCACGGTTTCCTCGTGATCGTATCCTTCGGATACTCACCAACAACGGCGGAAAGATGGAGCGATGCGATCTGAAGCGACCCATTGGGATGCGATATGCAGACTTAGATCCTATCCTTGGCCTGAGCAGGGACGCGCAAACTTGATAAACTTCTAATCATTTCATTGCAGCCAGTTTAGAATATGTTAATGGCTAAGAGCTAATAGGCATATTCTGGAGAATAGGTAAGATGGATGTTTTCGGCCTAATACAGAATTTGTACACTCCCCTGGTGCATAGTTCACTAGAGCATCTTATAACATTTTTAATCGTGTTAATTATAATAATACCTATTATATTAGAAAATTTTTATTCAACCCTCATCACAATAGGAATCGGCTACCCTGATTCCCTTACAGCCATTGGAACACTCGCGCTGGCGATCGCCACATTTATATCCCTAGGAAAGTTGAGTGAGCAAATTGACATTACAAGGAAACAAGCAAAAATTTCTTATTTGGTGGACGAGATGGAGAAATTAATTGCACCTTGCTATATTGGAGTACATAGTTTTGCAGAAGATCACACGGCCTTTGATATGCCAGATCACTATTATCGGAGAGATGTGAGTGAAAATAATCCAATGTTTGTTTTAATGGATAGTATAATAACGCATCGCTATTTAACCCCTTCTTCTGAATTTAAAGCTGCATTGGATGCTTATATTAGTGCAAAAGAGGCGTATTTTAAGGAAAAGGGGAATACACCACACTGCAGTTTTGAATCAAGTGAAAAAGGGGAAGAATTGCTTGACTGCTTTGAAGAAAAAAAAGAAATCCTATTCCAAAAAATTGATAGCAGATTCAACGAGTTGGATGATGAAATTAAAAGGGAAACCGAGAATTCAAGCTAGAAGCAAATATACTGTCTTTGCTTTAATAGATAGTATAATAGCGCACCGGTGTTTAACCTCTTCTTGGCGAAACCTATGGCGACAAACAATGACCTTCTGCGTAAGGAATCTGGATTGGTCTTTGGCTATTTGCTTTTCTCATATTATCTCGATTATGGGGAGAATAAAGCCTATTGCTCACAATAGCGCACAATAGATTCGTGAGATTAAAACTATAGATTACTGCTTACTACCTAAGCTCTACGAAGAGTGAGCGCACGGGATGAGTGCCTTAATAATTTTTCATCAGAATTTATCATATCTGCTTCAAAGCTTCATGTATAAGCTCTATTTTCAGCATTTTTTAACGTGAAACTTATGTTTTTAGGGTTTCGTAGTGCTATAATATTTTTGTGGGCACATATCGCCTTGCAAACTGGTCATGAACGTACATATTTGAGGCCATTTTTTGAAATGGAGGCAATTGCATCGAGATAATCTGTTTGATGCGCCTACTAAATCCGGGAGCTTGGGTTACTCGTAAATCTATGCTAAATTCCCCAACCGGAGCATAATTTTACTGGCAAATTTGTGATATTAATTGGGTCATTTTATCCCTTCAATAAATGTTCTCGGGTCATGTATTATAGGTCGAGATATTTTCGCTATTTGTGGGTGGCTTCGGGCAAGGAAAAAGATTTTGCTTTTTATATAATAATATTGAGCAACAGCCAACTTGAGCACGCACTAATTACAAAGGTATTACAGCCAATGATGAAACCTGTATCGGATCCAGCACGATACTGGTTGAATCTATCTCAGTCCCTCATTTCGAAGAAAGCAAAACATTATTACTTGAATCAGATGCTCAATACAAAGTTATCAGATTGACGACCTGGTCTACGAGCTTTGGGGCTGACTGAAGAGGAGATCAAGATCGTGGAAGGAGTTCAGGATAGATGAGGGGCTGGAGAGCATGAATATTGGCTTCCTTCGCGGCCATGTAGCCCAGCTCACCAAAGCATTATCCGGCCATACCTACCACTATCGCAGGAAGGGGCCAGGGCCAAGAGCTGGTGGCAGTTCTGGAAATAACCGCCTACGTATCCAAAACCTTTTCGTTAAGATCATCCAATATTAAAGCGAGTTAAGGAAGGAGTAAAATGATCTTTATGAACTTGATCGTTAGGGCTATATTAGCAATCGTCGGCGGTTGGCTTATATGGTTACAGTTAGGACAGCTAGTCACAATGATAAATACGCATAGCATCAACGTCCTTAGTGTGATCTTGCTAGTAGTTGGCATACTCCTGTTATTGTATGCGGCCAACCCCAATTTCCTGAGGACTAAACGTTGGTGGCAGATCTGGAAATGATCAGAGAGCACGTGGCGCTTACCCAAAGCGTTATCCTGCCAAACCTACCACTATCGCAGGAAGCGGCCAGGGCCAAGAGCTGGTGGCGGTTCTGGAAGTGAGATAAATTGACCGATGAGAATCGCCCTAAAAACACAATTTCTGCGGATTGGGTTCTCCAGAGAATCCTGGATGGAAAAAAGGTTCGATTGAGAAATGCGGTCATCGAAGGCGATCTTGACCTCAGCAAACTGGAACTTCCGACTCGACGTGTGGAGCGAACCGAATTTCAGAAACAATGCGGTTTAAGCGAGGACGTAAAGACGGTGGACTCTTCCATCGACATCGCTAATTCCACAATCCAGGGAGCGATAAACTTCAACAATTCGACCTTCGCCAGGGATGCCCTGTTTGTCGGAGCAACAATCATCGGGAAGGCTGAGTTCCACGGAACGACCTTCAGCGAGAATGCCTGGTTCATCGGAGCGACTTTCCGGGGAGATGCCGGGTTCAATAGAGCGACATTCGGCAAAGATGCCTGGTTCGTCGGAGCGACTTTCATGGGGAAGGCCGAGTTCTACGGGACGACTTTCAGCGAGAATGCCGGCTTTGGCAGAGTGACTTTCGGCAAGATCGCCTGGTTTGACAGAGCGACTTTCGGCAAGGACGCCTCTTTTGACAGAGCGACTTTCGGCAAGGGTACCGAGTTCCGCTATGCTACTTTCAGCAGGTACGCCGGGTTCGACAGAACGACTTTCAATGAGGACGCAAGGTTCGATAGAGCGACTTTCAGCGGGGACGCAAAATTCGACAGAACGACTTTCAGAAGGGACGCCAGGTTCGATGGAACAGTCTTCAATGGGGACGCAAAATTCGAGCGAGCCACCTTCAGAAAGGACGTCACATTTTTTGAGACGCGATTTGATCAAAAATTGGATCTCAATCGAGCAAAATATGAGCGTGCATATATCCGTTGGGAGACTGTCAACAACCATTTGAATTATCAGGGTGCCGCATATCTTACACTAGCAAAGAATTTTAAAAATCTTGACTATTTTGAAGATGCGGATGCTTGTTATTACCAGTATAGAAGGATAGCCCAGAGCAAGAAATCATGGTATGGGTGGTCAAAATTACTTGACATTATCGCCTGGGTCACCTGCGGGTATGGAGTTAAAGTATGGCGCCCGGTCTTTTGCGTACTGGGATGTGTCGTTATTTTCGCATCTCTTTATGGATTATTTAATGGGGTGGTGAGTGTTGGGTCTTCCGAAATCTCTCCTTTGTCCTTAAATACCGCCCCCTTAGTCACCCAAAATACACATCCCATCGAGGTGTCTGCTGGAGGTGCATCGTGGGTTGATTATCTGTATTTTAGCGCTGCAGCATTAACCGGCAGCACTCCCTCTGAGGTGCGACCCATTGGAGAATGGAAATACGTTGCCGTGATAGAACGCCTCATGGGGTATCTGTTCCTATCACTATTTTTAGTTGTTTTAACCAGAAAGATGATCCGATAAGACGAGGTGGCACTATTTAGCTTTCTTCGAATTATATGAGCCTTCTATCCTTCGTCTCTTTGGGCAGGTGAGTTGAAAGCAAACCGCACATCATGGCAGCACCCAATAAAGCCACTGGAGGGAAAAAATACGCACCTATTATTAGCATTGCTGCCTTAAAGAGAGTTATACATCCTTTTACACAGCGTAACCATTCCCAGCCGTGCTTAATGATTTTCCGAGCAAGTAGCAGGATTCCGGAGCAGATCACGGTAACAGGGATGATTTCTGAAGCTTGATATCCCACCACTATGCACCCAAACCATATACTGAAACTTATAGTATGCAAATATAGTAAAATAAGTTTAATTATCTTATTTAAGGGTATTATCATGGATTTGCTCCTCTTGATCGCTCTCTTTTTCTTGGATAATCCGGTTTATCTGAAAAAAGCTCCAATTGCAGGCGCCCCAGTTCCAGCGGAAGCGGAGGATGTGGGGAAGACGCGCCCGCCAGCGCGATCACTAGCGGGTGCGTCCGGGTTCTACATCCGTCATCCCAGGTTTGGCGACTTGAGCACGAAAGTGCTGCCGCCCACGATGCTGCCTAGCGTGGTGGTTTGAACCAGCGTCAGTGTTGCCAGTGAGCCGGCCGCGGCCTTCTTCAGATCGCCTGTTTGGAACAGGATCACTATGTTCTCTCGACCCTTGCTCTCGATCGTCAGCGGCAGCTCGACGCCTCTGCTGCCCGCATCAACGCTAAAGCTGCGGGTAGTGTCGTAAGCCTTGAGAAAGAGATCCCAAGAGGCATCGCTGCGAACTTCGCGCTTCAGCCAGTATCCCTTTATCCGATTCAAGTCATTTGGTGCTAGCTTTTCTTGTTTCATACCCTTGGGTAGGTTGTTGGCGGGCATGCGCTTGCTCAAGGTTTGTGACAGCAGAATGCGCATTTGGACTTCCGGATGCGGCAACGGAGGGATGCGCAGCAGGTAGGAACTCGGCAGCGCGCCCGAGCCATGCAAGTAAAATTGCACCGGAATGATGACGTCGGGCAGCAGGTTGACCAGGTGCAGATTCTTCAGTCCGGCACGCTTCTCGGTGATGACCAGTTGATTAGTATTGAAGATGGCCTTGGTGCTGCCGGGAATCGGGTCACTCGGACTGTCGACTACTATCAGAATACAGCTGTGCGTGTCGGCGCTAGGTGCCGGTATCCAGTCCCACTCCAGCACCGTAGGGCGCAGCGGCTCCAGCGTAGGGATGGTCTGCGGCGTGCCTATCGGTTTCCAGTTGGCATCACCCGCGCTATTGGGCCAGGTGCTCCAGAAATCCGCCGGCAAATCCGGCAGGCCCGCCGAGGCGCCGGCGGTCATGATCTTGACAGTGACGTTGTTGGCTGGCAGAGGGCCACGATTGTGCACCTGCACATAGACGCGGTTCTGGTTACCCTTCACGGCATTCTTATGCGTGAGCTTGGTCTCGAAGTTGAGATAGTTCACCTCATTCGGCTGCAATTGCCAATTGGGCGGCGCGTCGGTCTTGATGTCTGCGCACATCCACCACCAGCAATTGTCGTTCAGGGAAATGTGTTGCGTTGGGTCTTCCCAAGCTGCAGCCACAGGCACATTGCTGGGTGGGCGGCCGGTATCCATGATGTGGTCGCGAACGAACAGGTCCACCGTAGGTTGTGTGGCAAGATCGGTGCGCAGTTCCCACAGGCCGCGCCCATGAGTTGCGGCACGAAGCAGATTACTGCCATCGCGCAGGCGCAAGTCGTAGATGGCAGTATTGGGCAAGCCTTGCGAGAAATTGCTCCAGTTCGCGCCAGCGTCGATGCTGCGGTATACACCGATGTCGGTGCCAACGAACCACTGCGTCGCGCTGCCAAGTGCCAGCGCGTACATTGGCACATCCGGCAGGCCGTTGCTCACAGCGGTCCAGGTCGCGGTGCCGCTGGCTGGCACCGTGCCGCGCCACACGTGTTGCGCCAAGCCGAAACCACTGAACGCGACTACGATGGTGTTGACGTTGCCCGGCAGGCTAGCCACGTCCCAAATCCACTGACCGACAGGCAGTTGTGCCGCGTGTAGCGCGCGCACGTTCCAGGTTGTTCCGATGCGATCGAGACGATATACTTGACCGCTGGTAGTAGCACAATAGATGATGCTGTCACTGGCGAACGATACCGCCGATACCAGGCCTTTGATGCCGGGTAGGGTGACGCCGCTGCCAGGCCAGCCACCGGTACCCATGGCATCGTCGATGTTGATCACCGTTGTGCCCAAGGCCATGCGTTCAGAACTTGGGCTAATTGCAACCGGAGGATAGAACAAGCCTTTGCCATTGATCCCTGCCGAGATGTCTGAGTAAGAACCGAATTTGCCACCGACTGTGCTGCGCTCTGGACTGGGGTCGTAATAGGAGTGCATCACGTTGTTGCCATTGATCTTGCTAATAGCGCAATAGCCGCCGTCGCCGTCGGCGCTGTGGTAAAACACCGGACTGTTGCGGTACTGCTGCGTGCCATTGTCCTGCGTGCCGCCCTGCACTATTGCATCGGAGCTGCCATGGTTGTCGATTGCTTCGTATTGCAGCAGGCACAGCCCTTCGTTAGGTGCATCCTCCCATGTCGCGCCGCCGTTTCGGCTGATGTAGAAACCGCCATCGTTGCCGCTGTAGATGGTCTGGTTCAGCGTGGGATGGAAGGCAAAGGCATGACTGTCAGCATGGATGTTTTTGCCGATGTCGCTGACGCTCCAGACGCCAGTCGTAGCGTTGCGCCGGCACTTGTAAAGCTCTACGCCTGAAACATACACCAAATCCGGCGTCGTCGGGTCCACATTCACGTCGCTGGTGAAGGCGCCATACAATTGGATGGTGCCGCTGCTGGTGCAAAGCTCCCAGTCGGTGCCGGCTGCATTGGTAGTGCGATACAACCCGAGGAAGGCATCGCCGCTGCTCGCGATCAGCGCGTATTTGCGCTCCGGGCTGCTGGCCGATTGGGCAAGGCTGATGCGGCTGGTGGTATTGCCGGCGGGCAGGCCGGTGGCAAGCTGAACGAAGGAGGGGCTGGCAGCTAGGGCGTTGGTGCTCTTGTATATGCCGTTTCTCCAGAACGCCGCATACACTGTATTGCCGGTGCTATCGTTTCTGTCGATGACGATATCTGTGCAGGCGATCACGGTTTTATCGATGGCCGGCAATCCGCCACCGGATAGTGCGACCCAGTTTTTGCCGTCGGTGGTGCGGCACAGCCCTCGGCTGGTGGCTGCGAACGCACGATTGGCATCATTGCGATCGACTGCGATGCTGTAGAAACTTTGGTTGGCCAGCAAAGCTGAGGCATAGTTGGTCCAGGTGTTGCCGCCATCGAGGCTGCGAAGTACGCCTACGCCCAGGTACACGCCGGGTGCTGAGTTGAGTGGATAAACGGTGCTATAGAGTTGCACATTGCCTTCGCCTGTCCCGGCATACAGCACATTGGGGTTGCTGGCACTGATGGCCAGTGCGCCGATTGCCAACGACGGCTGATCATCCCCCAGCGCTTTCCACGTATCTCCGCCGTCCAGGGTGCGCCACACACCGCCACGGCTTGTGCCGATGAAGATGGTGTTGGCGTCGGTCGGGTGCGGGGCAATGGCTGTGACTCGTCCGCTGATCAACACGCGCGCACCACCATAGGTCTGGCCGTTGGGTATCGCCAGCGGGCCCATCGGCGTCCAGTTGGCGAGCCCTAGATTGACTGGGGCCCTGACACCCGCCTCTGGCATGGGCTGCTCACGTTCCATCAGCGCCTTCAGTCGCAGTAGCCCCGGGTTGGTCTCGGTGGTCGCCTTCACCATTTCAGGCGCGCTCTCCCTCTCCATGCCAGCGCGCTCCAGCATATCGTCTCGCTTGGCTACAAAGTCCAGCGCAACGCGGTTCCTCAGTTTATCAGGGTTCTTTTTCGGGGCTTGGGGCTTGGCCTCGACGCTAGACTTCGCAGAGGCACCGACCTCGGTTACACTCTTTTCAGTTTCCATACGCATCCTCCTTTACACACGCAAATTGTGATTTCAGCGCAGCTTATCAGTTGCTAGCGGCAAGTTCTCTTTGCCATGACTCAACAAGAGTGATAAAAAAAAATGAGGTCCTCACTCCAATTCTAAGCTTGCCCTGGACCGGGAGTAGACATTGCGGTTTTTGCCCTAAGCCACTCATAACGCGCCAGAACGGATAATGTGATGGTCACAGCCAACAAAACTACGACGGTCAACCACTCAAGAGATCCGTTGCCGTTATCAAGGCTGACGTGAAATACCATCTCGATCCAGTCTCTCCAGATTATTGTAACTACAAATAAAAATCCAGTAATAGTTGCCATACCAATTTCAAGCCAAAAGCGAAATCGCATCGCTCCTTTCAATTGTAAGCCTCCTTGTTTCTCCTTGAACTTAATAGGATGAACCATACTAAATACTTTACGGTATATTTACCCTGTTTATTGAATCGATAGATATTTATGCTAAAACAATTTCTAAAAATAACTATCATTTTGAAGATATTAAACTGATGTATCCTGCACTTTGGGATTCTCTACACCGAATTGGAATATATAGGCATGCCTATGATCATAGAATGTTGCATGAAAAAGTTAATGAATATTTTATAAAATTTGTAAAAAGAGATCGTGAAGGAAAAAGCCCTAGCCAAGTTAAGGATTTGTATTTCGTGATACAATAAGCCAGGACCAAGTGCAGGTGGCAGTCCTCTGGCGGCGGAGATTCCTGGGGCAAACCGCTCTACTCAGGCCAAAGCTCTGTTCCTTGAGGCAATTTCCTGAGTTTCAATTTCTTCATGATCGCAGCCCTCGCCTCTTTTTCCGATGCATCCCACGCAAATCTCATATCGACTGCGCAATCCATCCCAGGATATCGAAATCGCCACAATGTGGATTTGATCTTCATTCTAACGCCCCATCTATCGATCAGACAATGCCGCCTGGACTATAATGAAAGTAGATTTATTTTTTTGAAATAGCAATATAAATGTAAATATGTAAAATAAGTTCATGGATATTGATGTTGCCTATCAAGGGAATGTTACTGAGCCTTCAGGAACTCCTTTTGAGCAGCATCGGCCTCAGCACGAGTCTGATCGGCTTCTTTGAAGGTACCAATCATCTTATCGTGATATTCCTGGGCCATTTCCGCGAACTTGATCACTTGACCGTGGTAACTGGATGCCTTATCTCTCAAGGCTTGTGCTTCATCGAGAAGCTTCCTCAGCTCTTCGTTCTTCTCAAGCTGCTCTTTGCGGCTTCGGAACTCTGCATGCAAGGCGGCGATCTTATCAACCAGTTGCTTCTCTTTGTCAGGGCTCAAGACCTCTGTCTGCTGCCGGAACTCTAAATGTTCGATCTCGCGATGCAGATCTCTTATAGGACGCTCCCCGGTTGAGTTGTATTTCCTCCGGATATCGTCTATCATCGCATAGAGCTGGCTGGTCTTCTCGTTGGACTCATCCCTCTTCTTTTTGGACTCTGCCACATTCTTGTTGCTCTCGTCCCGCAGCTTCTTGAACTCCTGGGCTTTATCAATCAGCCCTTCAGTGGCCCTATTGAGCTCATCTCGCTTGGCAGCCCACAGGCTCGCCTCAGCATTCAGTTGGCTTCTTCGATCCTTGAAGGCAAGGGACTCCTGCCTGAGTTCGCCACTCTTATCTTCCAGTTCTGTCAGCATCCCTCGTATGTCCTCCTGTTCCAGCCCGCGACCTGGGGTTTGGTCCCACTCCTAATCTAAAAACCCGGGAATACTTCGCTTGGATGGCAAAGCACTTCTCTTTTTTTCACTACGCATTGTGAGGTTTTTTATCCTCGTTTTTCTGCTCTTATTATTCGCACCTAACATTAATATACAATTATTACTCTCTCCAATTCTAGCCTTAAATAGCTTGATTCTGTGGCAATATTGTTATAGCCAAAAGATGATCCACTCATAAGATCGATAGGAGCGAGCATACTACTAAATATCCCTTTTAGTATTAACATTTTCCTGTCTTTTTGCTTTTGGCATTTCGTGGAATCAGAACACATCCCTTCAGCCAGGAAGAGGCCAGGACGAAGAACTGGTGGCGGTTCTGGAGATAATCGACAATAAAACGGATCTTGGTCCGAGCTCCTCTGTTTAAGACCATAAGGCACACCGAAATATCCCTATCTAGAATGACGACTTCACCTTCGATCGACAGATCAACCCGGCTATCATGCTACCTTTGCCGAGGTGGAGTCTATCTCCAGGGCTCGGTCTCCCCTTCAGAAATCGCGACCGATCTACCTACTGCTGCCTTACTGCCGTTGCGCTTCCCTCGCCTGATGACTGCCCGTCTGAACTCAGGACATAAGTTCCCGATAGAGTACTATTTGCCATAAACAGGTCCAGGTCATACTCATCAAATTTCTGGGTAGCATATTCGGGTGTTGCCGACTTGGTGGTCAATGTGAGCTCCTGCTCGTTTATTGATCCGCTGGCAGTTACAGAGTACTTTACGCCCTCCTCTGTCAGGGTGCCATAACCCAAGATCCTGTTTTTGCTGGACGACCACAGGTTCAAGTCCAGAGACCTGTCCGTTCTTTTATCAAACTTTATAGACCATTTGCCGCTCACGTCCAGTGTTTGCGGTTTTTGTGATGCTTGAGACTGATTAGGGCTCATGTTGCCGGTTGGTTTGGTCTGGATAGTATTGTTGTCGGGCGCGATTAGCGACTTGGTTTCTGGCTTTGGCAGATCCATGTTAGGCCCTGAGCTGGCGGGAGCTGTGATGGTAGGCACCGGCATGGTCATGTCCGGCGCACTTATGCTTGGCTCTGCAATGTCACCAGGATCAAGAGCAAGAGCAAGAGCGTGTATTGATAAACATGAAAGCAATATCGATGATAGAATTATGCATCCCGGCCTCATTCGACTAACCACCACAAAGAGACAATTGCACGCAACAATTTTAAAGGTTGCCCGTCCGGAGAGATCCAAACCAGGAGCCTGGGCTGAGTGGAGCGGCTGAGTGGAGCCCGACAATCCGCTCGACCGGAATACAGCCCGACGAGTGAACTCACCGGCTTTCATCCACCCGCACCGACGAGATAACGCGGCCAATTGCATCTCCAATATCATTCATTCTTTTGTATCTTATTCATACTACCTATTATGTAAAAATGGTTCATCGATATCTTTTTCCGGCAAAACTACTTAAGCTTACACGTAGTAGTTGATCCTATGGCAGGAGTCCTTGGGTTGCTAACTAAGCCACAAAAAAAGGCTGTGTATCACTCTGATCCAAAGGAGAGGGAGCTGGAAACGGCCAAGGAGATCCTGGCGGAGGTCTTTCGGATCGGGATCTCAGAGGTGGAAGAGATGATCCTGAATCGATTTGACGAAGCTCAGATCTCGGAAGATCGCCATGAAGAAAGGGAGCTGTGGCCGCAAGAGTTCCGGCTGGATTTGTGAGGGCCTACCTTTTTTTAGTGCTGGGATTCATCTCTCTCGGGATTTGCAACATCCATCAACCCATACTTCGAAAGGTCTAAATAGTAATAACATAAATTAATTGATATAGTCTCGAAAGGAAACGCGAGGATATACGTTTGCAAAATATCCACCCGTTTATTAAGTATTTAAATATTATCATTATAGATGTATTAATTGCGGGAGAGGGGTCATGGCAGACTTGGATCAGATGGAATTGGCGAATCCTGAGCATATGGCATACCAGGGAATAGGCATAAGGTTTGTATCGCTGCTGATTGATGGCATAATCATCGGCATCATATTTGGAGCTCTAGGAACAATCCTTGGAGTTGGTATGATGGAACGAGGAACTGCGCCTTGGTCATGGGGGTTATTCTACTTCATCTTTTACATAGGCTACTACACTTACCTTGAAGGGTCAAGAGGCCAGACCATCGGCAAGATGATAACCAAGATAAAGGTCGTCCGAGAAGATGGCAAGCCCATAGACATGAGCCAGGCTTTTACAAGAAATATCCTCCGCATAATTGACGGCATTATCGGCTACTTAATCGGAGCAATATTGATCTGGCGCTCTGATAAGAAACAGAGATTGGGAGACTTCGTAGCCAAGACTATTGTCGTAAAGGCCAAAAATTAGAACTGTATCTACTAAGGAGAGGATTCCTGGGCACAAGTATGCCCAGGGAAAGATTCCCAACTTGTTTTCCTCGACATTTCCATAATTCATTCAATAATCGAAGTCCGAGCATTGTCCTTCTCGGAACCTGTAAATTAGGTAGTCTCCGAAGGGGTTCTCCTCGCCGTCTTCGGCCAGAAACTGGCCTCTGTCAACTTCTGCAACTGCCGCATCAATCAAGCTCTCCAGGTCTCCGCACTTTTTAACTATACCCAAAATAGCCTCATTGAGGATATCGGTCTCCAAATCCTCATCCAATACCTCGCAGAGCCTGTCGACCATTTGAGCATCTCCAGCCGATAGCTTTGCCGTCTGTCCGATGAAAACCGTGTCGAGATCGCCCAGGTTGTGCTCGAAGCATCCGCGAATGCCCGCATCTACCTCTTCCTCTGTGCCCACCAAATAGAGCATATTTTTCGCCTGGAAAGTCGTCACATCGTTGATGCGAGACGAGCAGGCAGTTATCTCTTTGGGGTCTATCTTAAGGTAATCTGCCAGGGCCTGCCTTCGTTTATCCAGATCTATCAGCTCCATTTTTTCGATCTCTTCATCAGTTTCCACTTTAATCACCTTAGAGGGCGGACTAACATCAATCCACCAATCCTCATCCAAAACGTAATTATGTGAGATTCTAATTTATAATTTGCGATCTAAATAGCCATGACCTCAGGAAATTGTCATAAGTCATTAAGCGAGTTACTGATTACAGTTTTTCGTGACAATCTAGATAAATTTGAAGATATAGTGGAGAACGAAAATGGCAGAGCTAATGAGAAGCTTGGATCTGGTACTAAAATTTTAATGCCATCGTGGGAAGATAAATCGCAACCCCCAGTAAAATAAGTTGCAGGATGGCCTTTTCCCTTGATTCTCAAACGCCGTCATTAGATGCATCGATGGCAGGGACAAAGCAAGTAATCTCTTGATGAGAGAGATGTTCTTGTTCCTGCATTGTCGACCCACGACGCACTCTATTTGTCCATGTAATGCTTTAGTTTGGAAGACATTGTTTCCTTATGTTTCTCATCATGGCAGCAGCAATGATGGTGCATCTTTTTTGCAAACCACGAGAAGGCCATCATGCCGATCACTAATTTAATAAGTTTCTTTATCATTGTTTAGTTCACCCATTACTAATATTACTCCCTAAACCTATAAGAATATGTGGGTTGCAGTCCGATTTTTCCAAATACATTCATTCAAGGCGCAAGACGCCGAGATGGATATCACTACCCAAAACTATTTCTTAACGCCGGTAATATATCTATCATGGAGGCTTTATCTTGAAGAGAGGACTTATTCTAATATTAATGGCACTGATCTTATCAGAGGTTCTAGCATCAGCAGGATCCGATACGAAGATGACGAATTCAAGCTTTGATATGAAAGGCACAATCACAAATGTACTTTCACCTTCGAGCATTGTAATTGGCAGAGACGCGGTTAACCTTGACGGAGTAGATGCATCCGGCCTCTATAGGTCGACATACGTCTACCTCATGGAAGACCTGAGGAGTTATTACATCGGCAAAGATGTGTTAGTAAAAGGAAATTATACTTATTTTGATCTGAACGGAGCTTATAATTCGGAAAGCATAAACGAAATGATTCAAAAAGAAATTTCAGATTTGCTGAATGGACAGAATTACGGTGTAGTTTATGGACGATATTATGGACGATCGTCCGGGACATATTACACGGGTTATTAGAGTGAGAGCGGCCAGCCATATGGAAATGCCATATGGCGCCGTTTCTTTAAGACGACTCATCCATTACTATTTTAGGATTAAAAATTGTATGGAGTCATTGGACCGTCGCTTATCCCACAGGAAACTCTATGGTTTTCTCCGGAACCGCGCCCTTTGCCTCAACAGCCATATTTGTATTCTCCTGGAAATCCTTGTTGGAGGAATCAGGCAGAGTCGCGTTCTCAACGATGTTTGGTTTCGTATCGGGGCTATTCAGCTTCGTATTGACAAATCCTATATCGTCCTGAGCGTCAGAGTTTTTTGGGTTGAGCTTCGTCGCCTTTTCGAGAGACTGCAAGGATGCCTCGTAGCTCCCGGTCAACATGAGAACATGCCCCTGGCGGTACCATGCCCTGTCAAGCGACGGATCCAAGGTCGTAGCCTTGCCGTAGGCTTCCAGAGCCTCGCTGTACCTCTTCAGCTTTTCCAGAACCATGCCTTTGTTGAACCAGGTGTTGGCATTACGGGAGTCGATCTGAAGAGCCGTATCCAAGGAATTCAAAGCCTCTTCATCCTGCCTCATCTTCCCGGATAGAATAAGGGCACGATCATTGTAGGCCTGCGCGTTGGAGCTATCGAGCTTGATGATCTGGTCAAAGCTGTCCACTGCGTCGCTGTATCTCTTCATCTTAATCAGCAGGTTGGCCTTGAAGTTCCAGGCCCATAGGTCGCTGGAGTTGATATTCAGATATTCATCGATATCATCAAGGGCCAGTGAATAAGTGCCGTTATTGTAATCGCTTTGCGTTTGAGCAAGCCAGTATTTGGCATCCTGGCTCATGGCGGGCAGAACGGTCACCAGGGAAATGGCCAGTAGAAGCAGGACGATGGTCTTCATGCTTCCAAATGTATTCGAATAAGTGGATATAGCTTACGGTCGACAATCTGTTAGAATCTGTTAGAGCGTGATAAGTCCCGTAAGGATACTCAAATAAGAGATGAAGATCGCTTAGAGGACGACCTTCTCTGCTTCTTCTGGGGTGTAGCCGCAGTGAACGACTCGGCTCAGCTTCCGGACCAATAATGTGGGGTTCTCAGCCTGGAAGACATTTCGGCCGAAGGCCACGCCTGCTCCGCCAACCTTTATGGCGTCATATACCATCTGCAATAAATCCCTCTCTGTGTCCATCTTAGGCCCACCTGCAATGATTATAGGCACGCTGCAGCCCTGTACAACTTCCTGAAAGGTTTCAGGAGAGCCTGTGTAGTTGGTCTTGACTATATCCGCACCCAGCTCTGAGCCGATGCGAGCGGCTAGCTTGACGTACTCCACGTTGTGCTCAGACGTGACCTTGGGTCCGCGAGGATACATCATGGCAATCAGAGGCATGCCCCATAAGTCGCAGGTGCGTGCAACTCTGCCCAAATCGTGTAGCATTTCCGCTTCGTCATCCGCCCCGACGTTGACGTGAATGCTTACGGCGTCTGCCCCTACTCGGATGGCATCCTCCACATCGGTCACCAGAACCTTGTGATTAGGATCGGGGCCAAGAGAGCTGGATGCAGAGAGATGAATGATAAGTCCAACATCACGCCCATAGCCCCGATGACCATGCAACGGCAAGCCCATGTGTCCCAAAACGGCATTGGCGCCGCCCTCGGCCACCTTGTCCACTGTGGCTGGCATATCAATCAGCCCGGCAATGGGGCCTACCGAGATGCCGTGATCCATGGGAACTATTACCGTTCTGTGAGTCTTGCGATCCAGGATGCGTTCCAGCCTGATCGACTTTCCTATCCTGCTCATGGCGAGAAGCATGTGAATACCGAAATTAAAGATGATGGTCGAGCAGGGAGGCACTTTTCCAGGGATTCGGGCTTTTTAGCTCGCGGCCCGGGTCCGCGACAGAAAGCAGAACTTTGGACTCTGGCAGATTGGAATTTGGGGTCCCCCTTCGCCCAACCGCAGGCTTTTATATCTTTGGGCGCCATTCATCAATGGGGATTATATGAAGTGGTTGGTTATCGTATTCTGCATTATGATCTCGGCCGGTCTCTTTGCAGTTGTACAGTGCGCGGAACATACCATAACAATGGCGGGCGAGGGAACTGTGACAACTCCTGCAGATGCCGTTATGATTTCCGTCTCGGTGGAGAGCAATAATGAAAACATGACAGAGGCCCGGGCCGATGTCCAAACGAAGATAGACAATTTGCTGAATGTCCTGAAGAACGCAGGAGTTAAGGATTCCGATATACTGCCCGGCCAATCCAGCGGTATTACGAGCTTTCAGTCCAGCAGCAAGGTCTGTAAAAGAGTGAACAATACCACAGTATGCGAGAATAATACGCAAAAAGCCTCTTCTCTGAAAAGGTCGACTGTAGTCAGGCTGAATACCACCGATGAGTCCAGGATAAACCAGGTGCTGAATGCAGCCAGGTCAGCAGAGGCTGATGCATATGTAGCCGCATACAGTCTGAGCGATACAAGCAAGGCTATGAATGAGGCTCGCCAAAAAGCTATGGCAAATGCCAAGGAGAATGCGGCACAGGTTGCAAGCGAAGCCGGTGGCAGCCTGGGAAAGGTTCTGGACATCTCAGATTACGGCTATCCAGGTGTAGAAGCGACGAGTCCCGGCAGCTCCGGTCAGATAAATATGGTAGATGTTACCTCGGACGTGGTAGTAACCTATGAGTTTATAATATAGGTCGGCAAACTATTTTTTTATTCGTCCCTCATTTTTATCTTCTATCATCTTCTCTCATCGTCGGAGAGATGGCTATTCGATGCGATCTCAAGAAAACCTATAAGGCATTAAGGAAGATATTATGATGAGGTTTATTATGAAAAATTCAAGCATTGTGTTTCTGGGTTTGATGCTACTTTTTCTGGCAGTTCCAAATGCCATAGCTGTTACTGAGAATAATGCGTCCAAACTGACCGTACAGGGTGACGGCAAGGTGACCACGTCTCCAGATATGGCGACAATCGTACTGGGAGTGGAGACGCAGAACGCCAGCGCTGCAGGAGCCGTTCGGGAAAATGCCGGATTGATGAATAAGACCATCAATGCCCTAAAGGCTTCCGGAATTCCAGAGAATGAGATCCAGACCAGCAGCTTCAGCCTGACCACTATGCCTCAGGATCAGCCCAAGATGGCCAGCGAGAAGCCGAAAGCTCCCGTCTTCCTGGCCACCAACCAGGTCACGGTTAAGCTGAACAACACGACTGATGTAGGCAGGGTTCTGGATGCCGCAGTGTCCGCCGGCTCGAACAGCATCCAACAGGTCAGCTTCGACCTGAGAGACCCCCGTCCCCAAAATGATAAGGCCCTGACTCTGGCCATCGAGGACGCACGTAGACAGGCTGAGGTAGCGGCTAAAGCGGCGGGTGTGAAGCTGGGCCGCGTTCTGGAGATAACCGAAGGCTACGGCTACACAGGACCGACTGCGAGGAACGCACTATTTGCTGATATTGCCACGCCGATCCAACCAGGTCAGTTGGAGGTATCGGCTAGCGTGACGTTGATCTACGAGATTTCTTAACCTGAATCTCATTTTTTTATTCTGAAATTTCAGCCGTACATAGGCTCAGGCGGCTTTGAGACTCTATTTGCCGGGCCCTCACCAAAGATCTCCTGGAACTTCCAGACGATATAGAGCTCGCATTTGAAGTTCTCCCTCACGGCCTCCATTAACTTGTTCTTGGTCAGCCCGTCATAGTAGATCTCGCGGGTGAAACGAATGCTTCGCATATCCAAACCTACCGGCTCGATCTCAAAGCTCGACTCCTGAAAAAGTAGGTCGTAGCGCATTTGCCAGAGAAGTTGCTCTTTTTCCTTCGGCGGCAAGGCTGAAAATGCCTTTTGATGCACATCCGCGAGCATTATCCTGCTGAACACCACAATCATGTCTTCATGATCCCGGGGTTGGATGATGGAAAGATGTCTGCCAGATGAGACAGGAAACTCTGCAGCTATCTGATAGTAAAGGTTCTCGCCCTGGACCTCTTCCTTGAATAGGCCCTCCTCTGTGAGCCAGGATTTTATCTTGTCGCGGGTATCAACAACAACTTCCGTCATCGCCAAAATCTTATCTCCTCACAAAAAAATGCGTTCAGGGCTTCACTCAAGTACCCTGTGCAACGGAAATTGATGAATGCCCAGTTTTCCTTCGTAATTGGCCGCAGTTATCTTCAGAACTCCTGGCACATGGCACGCTGCATGGATGCCTGCTTTCATGGAGGCCTGAATTGCTTCCCGGCTCACGCCGTTGATTACGATCTCAAAGACGCTGGAGACATCCTCAGCCAGCGTGCATACATTGTCCGATCGCAGCGATGTGCAGAAGGCTGTGTTGGTGGAGGCTTTAAGGAACTTGTACTTGGAGCCTACTTTAGAGCCGCTAGATACAATGCCGCCCGGGAAAGGAGTAATGGTGCCCTTGAGCTTACGAATGGCGTCAACTGCCGCTTCGGCCGCGGTCAGAGCTGCCATCTGGTTCTGGCCCAGGATGAGAAAATTGCCGCCAGCAATTCCTTCGATGGCTCCGAAGCTCTGCTCGACGATAAAGTCGCCGGACATTAAAGGGATCTTCCAGACGTTTCTTCCATTCATATTTTCATTCTTCTGGTAGCCATCTCCAAAGAAGCTCAGCTTCTTGCCGGTATCAAACTGCTTTTCCGCCTCAGTCATGCCGCTGAAGGCAGCTGTTGTGGGCGCGGTAAGGACGCACTGGCCCAGGCGAAAGAGCAGTGAGTTCTCCAGGTTCTTGTAGCCCATGTTGCATATCAGGATGTTTGCCCCCGGCCTGCCATCGACGGTCTCGCTTCCGTCTACTATGCACTCAATGCCCGCCTCTGCCGAGCATCCTATGACGGACGTTCCAAAACCAGTTGCTTCGCGCGCCGCCTCCAAAGCCCATCGCTCCGTTACAGCGGTGATTTGCACCCTTGCCATCTTTATGGGAAATGCTTCGGCAAAGGTGTCGTCTATCTGAACACCATTGATCTCCATAACATACCTCTACATCGGATTATAAACTGCCAGATCGAATCCGGTTCCTTGCGACTCATAAGCCGCAGCTGCACAGACAGGCCTCTCAAAGGATAGATCATAGGCTTTTTGGGCAATCTCGCCCGCATTCTCGCCGCCAAAGGAAACGGCAACGAAGTTTGTCTTCTCATAGGTTGCGACCAAAAAGGCCTGGTCGTCCACTAGCTTGAACTCTTTGACTCGAAACTCATCCCTCTTGGCGATCCCTAGCCACGCCTTGTCCCGGCTCACAGCCCCTGCGATGCGCGGAGTGTCCAGCTCGTCCCTCTCGTAGCCGTAAGCCACCAGACTCAAAGCGATGGCGTCACCAGGCTTTTGTCCGTCCTCGATCCTCTCCAGGATCATATCCGCTTGCGTGCCATTCGCCACAACTGCCACATCATCAGCGACGCGTATGCAGTTGTAGGCGATGTAAGGGTTCCGGGCCAGGTCAGCCGGGTCTTTTGGCGAGACGAGTATACTTTTTTTGCGCACTTCGGCGAGACGGTTAGGAAAAGAGCGGGAGGAGACTCTGTAGGCGACAAAACTCCTCCCACCGATACGGCCTACTACCGCGATTCGGCCTACATACATGTCTAGTCAACCAGCTTGAACTTGGCGATATTTGCATCAGCCAGTGCCTGAATCTGCTTTACCATATCCGCGCCGTCAGTCTTCTTGAAGAGGTGCTTGTAGCGGCCCTGGGCCTTGAGATACTCTTCTACCGGCTTTGGTCGGCGAACCTTTTTTACACCAACCAGCTCTCCATTGACATATTCTGTGAGAGGCCAAAGCCCCGTCTCCACAGCCAGGCGCGCCAGCTCAATCATGTAGCCGGCTTCAAAGGTCCAGCCGGTGATGCAGGGCGCGTTGACCTGAACGTAAGACGGCCCGTTTACCTGCAGAGCTGCCTTAACCTTTCGCCTCAAGTCCACAGGATAGGCCACCGATGCCGTTGCCACATAAGGCACTCTATGGGCCAGAGCGATGGCAGGCATATCCTTCTTGGGCCGCGGGTTTCCCAACGATTGGGTTCCGGCGGGAGTAGTGGTCGTATGCACGCAGAAAGGCGTGGAGCCGCTGCGTTGTACTCCGGTGTTCATGTAGGCCTCGTTGTCATAGCAGACATAGAGCATCTTGTGGCCGCGCTCGAACATTCCTGAGTTGGAGCCCATGCCGATATCAAAGGTGCTTCCGTCTCCCCCTATTATCACCAGGTTGGTATCCAGGTGCCGGCGTTTGAGCATGACCTCAACGCCAGAGGCCACTGCGGCGGCATTCTCGAATAAGGAGTGAATCCAGGGAACACACCAGGCGCTCTCCGGGAAGGGCGTAGTGGTAACCTCCAGGCAGCTCGTGGGCGAGACCACGATGGTGTTTGGTCCGGCGGCATCGAGAACGAGCCTGATGGTGGTGGGCATAGCGCATCCTGCGCAAGCCCGGTGCCCTGGTGCCAGCAAAGATTTTTCCATTTTCTTGAGCCTCCTAAAGAATCTCCTCTCTCAGATTGAGGAACTCGAACTCGGATTTTATTCCCTTGCGGGCAGCCTCAGCCTTCTCCACGATCTTCCTGATGTCTTTGATCGTAATGTCGCGACCACCCAGGCCAGCCGTAAAGCCGATGATTGGAATGCGAATACTGCTGTTATAGAAGGCAGCCTTCAGATCGGTCACGAGACCAGCTTCGTTGCCTATGGATACATCCTTCTCAATAACTGCGATTACGCTTGCATCTTTTAAGGCCTTTCGCAGGGCCGAAACAGGGAACGGCCTGTAGCTTCTGACCTTGATCAAGCCTACTCTAATGCCTTCAGACCGCATGGCATCTATGGCGTCCTTGATGGTCCCGATGACTGAGCCCATCGTAAGCAGTATTATCTCCGCATCCTCTGCGTGATAGCTATCGATAAGCCCACCATAATTTCTTCCGAATGTCTCCTCGAACTCTCTCGCCACCAGCTCGATCTTCTCAAGCGCCTTTTGCTGAGCTTCGAACTGCTGATAGCGGAACTCGGTATAGGTGAAGGGATCGGCGAAGGCTCCGAAGGTCTTGGGGTGGGCAGGGTCCAGGATATCAGCCGGCATAAATTTGGGCAGGAATTCCTTGGCCAGTTCCTTGTCCAGAAGCTCAACCGGCTCGTAAACGTGTGTCAGAATGAAACCATCCATGCATACCATGATGGGGGTCCGAATCTTTGCATCCTCCGCGATCTTATAGGCCTGAAGCGTGGCATCCACCGCTTCCTGCACATCCTCCACATAGATTTGCAGCCATCCCACATCACGGGCTCCTACGGAATCCTGTTGATCATTCCAGATGTTCAGCGGCGCGCCTAGGGCACGATTGGCCACGTTCATGACGATAGGGAGCCTCATGCCGGAGACGTTGTAAAGAACCTCATACATCAGGGCCAGACCCTGGCTGGTGGTCGAGGAGTAGCTTCTAGCACCGCAGGCGCTGGCGCCGATCAAAACAGATAGAGCTGAGAACTCGGAATCAACGGTCAAGAATTCACTGTCAAGCTCACCATCAGCCACCATCTGAGAGAGGTTCTCCACGATATGGGTCTGAGGCGTTATGGGATAGGCTGAGATCACATCCGGCCGACAGCACATAACTGCGTGAGCCACAGCATAAGAGCCCTCCACCACTTTCATATTGGCAGTATTCTGGTGCTTACGAGAATCGTTTCCTTTGCTCATCACTTCTCCTCCAGGACCATTGTGATACACATGCGTGGGCACTCATGGGCGCACACGCTGCAGCCTTTGCAGTAATCCAGGTCGGGCACAAATAGTCCCTCTTCCTGGTGGATGCAGCCCTCGGGGCAGTAGATCTCGCAGAGGCTGCATTTTATGCACTTTTCTTGATCGACCACAGGCACGAAAGTCCGCCAGGCACCGGTCAACGTTTTGCGGGTGCTGCACGGATCTACCAAACTCCCTGCTTTTATCTCCATTAAGAAACCCTCTCGTAGGCCGTTTTAATGGCGAGCAGGTTCTTCCTGCCAAGCTCTCCCTTGAAGCGATCAGAGATGGCCTTGTTCAGGCTCTCCAGACCGATCTCTTTGCTAGCTCCACAAAATGCACCAAGCATGGTGGTGTTGACGATAGGCCTTCCCAGGATCTCCATGGCGATCTTGGTAGCGTCAATGGTGATCACCTCGGCCTTTGTATCGAGCTTGAGCGCATCTCTGGGCCGATCGGTGTTTATTATTATCTTTCCGTCCGATTTGAGTCCGCTGGCCACATTGACCACATCAAGCAGGGTGACATCCTGCACAATGACGTAATCAGGTTCGTATATCTGGCTTCTGATTCTAATGGGTTTATCGGCAATCCTGGCAAAGGCCATCACCGGCGCACCTCTGCGCTCTACTCCAAAGGCCGGAAACGCCTGGGAGAACCTCTTGTCCTCAAAAGCCGCAACGGCTATCATCTCGGCCGCCGTGACCGATCCCTGACCGCCACGACCGTGTAAGCGTATTTCCTTCAAGGGCTGACCTCCTATATTTGCGGGCTGATCTCCTCAACCCCTGCGGAAAAGAGACTAGTAAATATAGCTTTTTCGGAGCCGCGGCAAGTTTTTATGTTTGATGCCCATCTTTCGTACGGAACATGCCGCCGATGCAAGAACTCGGTATTGAAGGACAGCCTATGGATAACAAGAACGAAATACTCATTGCGGTCAGAGAAGCCAGGAGAATCCTGGGGGATTGCGCGGACTTTCGCGTCGCAGAAGTGCTGGCAATCTTAGAGGGCATCGCGCCTTTCCTGGACAAGGAAGTGGTCATTGGATTGAAGTGCAAAAGCTGTGATAATTATGCATCTTCATCTTTTCCTTTGAGCAAAGAGTTCTGTGTGGTGGAAAATAGCGCACACTGCCATGCGAAAGATGTATCTCTCAAGAATCTCACGGCAATAAAGCTCGTCGGCTGCCCCCAATATTCATGCGCGGCTCAAGAGGAGCTAGTGAATCTGGGTAGGGCCATAATGGAAGAGGACCTCCGGCCTACCTTCAATGAGCGAAAGCTCTATGACCGAAGTAAATTTGCCAGCTACAGTGTGGCCTTCCGCATGTTGTCCGACCCGGGAAATGTTTGCCTCGAATTTGGGCATAAAACGGATGAAGGATTTGCATGTAGCGATATCAAGCTCTGCATAGTGAGGCGGTTGGATCCTGGATTTGGGGCAGAAGCCTCTAAAAAGATATCTGTTGCCATGTTGACAAGTCCCATCATGGTGGTGAAAGCCAGCCTCCAGACCAGAAGGCAATTGGATATCGACTACGTGCTGGAATGGATTGCTAAAAAGCGAAAGATGGATATAGTATATCTCTAGCTTTATTTTAGATTTAGCAGATAATTGATAATTAAAGGATGTTTTTGACAATGGCGCAACCGTTAGTGCCAGATACCAGTGTGGTAATAGACGGCAGGGTCTCTGCCAGGATCAAATCAGGAGAGCTCCAGGGCCGTAGGATCGTTGTGCCCGAAGCAGTGGTTGCGGAGCTGGAAGCACAGGCCAACCACGGGCGAGAAATTGGCTTAAGAGGATTGGAGGAATTAAGAAAGCTCTCAGAGCTTGCCAAGATGGGCAAGATCGAACTGGAATATGTGGGCATAAGGCCGAACTTGGACCAGATCAAGCTCGCAGGCGGTGGTGAGATAGATGCCATGATTCGGGATGTAGCCCTCGAACTGGGGGCATCTTTCCTTACCAGCGATCAGGTTCAGTCCCGCGTAGCTGAGGCCATGGGGCTGGACGTAGAGTATGTTCGCCCGCAACGTGAGGCAATCAAGCCCCTATCACTGGAGAAGTACTTCACAGAGGATACGCTCTCCGTTCACCTCAAGGAGAATGCTTTGCCTATGGCCAAACGCGGCAGCGTGGGTGACTTCACCCTGGTAAGATTGGGCGAGCGACCTCTACCTGAGAGGGAGCTTAGGGACCTCTCTCGGGAGATCTACGAGCGAGCAAAGGCGGATCCGGAAGGATATATCGAGATGGAGAAGATTGGCGCGGCTATAATTCAGATAGGGCCTATGAGAATTGCCATAGCCAAGCCACCGTTCTCCGATGGTCTGGAGATAACCGCGGTCAGGCCAGTGGCCAAGGTAAGCTTTGATTCTTACCGGCATAACGCGATGCTCAAGACGCGACTCAAGGAGAGCCAGAGGGGAATTCTCATCGCCGGCCCGCCGGGTTCGGGCAAGTCGACGTTTGCGGCGGGTGTTGCCGAGTACCTTCTGAGCTGTAACTACGTGGTCAAGACCCTGGAATCGCCTCGCGATCTGCAGGTTCCTCCCGAGATTACCCAGTACGGACCCCTGGAGGGCAGCATGGAGGCCTCAGCAGATATTCTGCTGCTGGTCAGGCCTGATTACACCATCTACGATGAGGTCAGAAAGACGCGCGACTTCCAGGTCTTCGCAGACATGCGCCTAGCAGGTGTGGGCATGATCGGTGTGGTGCACGCCAATAAGCCTATCGATTCCCTGCAGAGGCTCCTGGGCAGGGTCGATATGGGCATGATACCGCAGGTTGTGGATACCGTAGTTTTCATCGAAAAGGGAGAGGTCACAAAAGTCCTCGATGTGGAGTTTGTAGTCAAGGTCCCATCGGGCATGGTAGAAGCGGACCTGGCCCGGCCGGTGATTGTAGTCAAGGACTTCGAGACCGGCCTTGCCGAGTACGAGATGTATACCTACGGAGAAGAGATCGTGGTCATGCCCGTATCAAAGGAGAGCAAGAAGCCTTCCTGGAAGCTGGCAAGTCGCGAGATCGAGAAGGAGATCGCCCATCATGTTCGGGGGCCCTTCAAGGTGGAAATGCTCTCCGACTCCAGTGCAGTTATACATGTTCCACAGGATGAGGCGGCAAGAGTGATAGGCAAGGCCGGCAAGAACATCGACCAGATTGAGAAGAACCTGGGGATGCACATTGATGTTCGGACCCAGGAGGAAACCAGCCCTGACCTTCCTGCACTAAAGATGGAGGAGACGGCAAAGCACATCATCATCTGGCTGGAAGGAATGGCCGGGGAGGCGGTGGAGGTATGCCTTGGCGATGAGCCGGTATTCACTGCAACAGTGGGCCGCAGGGGAGATATCCGGGTCGCAAAATCTTCAGAGATGGCGAAAAGAATTCTGAAGCATATCAAGAAGGGAGAGAAGATCGAGGTAAAGCTGTCCGAAGCCTGAATGAGCTTTGTCATTCTCAGCCTCGAATTGCTCTTTCTTTTTTTTCTTTTCATTTGTTCTATTCCTCATCGGTTCCGGTCTCCACCCTGGGCCTGGGCAAAGCGCCAGGTTTATGTTCATCGATCCCAGGTAGCTGCGATCAATTGTTATCAGAGTCTTTGGGAGGTTAAAAATGAATTATATCAGAAGTCTGGCGAGCGTGCTGATTCTCATATTCCTGACGTTCTCAGCGTTGGCTCAGGATCCGGGAAGTTTTCTGAATCCCGGGGACACTGCCTCTAATACTGTAGTAAATGCTACAGGAGTGGATCCCCTTAACCCCGTGCAGGATCTAAAAGGCGCCGCCACACCGGTAATAACAGGAAAGAATACGCCCCAGACCCAGGGGTCACTTCAACCAAAGGCGCGGCTTTTGAGCCCATCCGGCAAATGGTACCTGGATCTGCAGGATACTGAAGATCGAGTCGTAGACCTGGAGATGTACCAATCAAGCGATGCCGTATTCGGCAGGGGCACAATCGTGACAAAAAGCGTAACTCAAAATGTCACGGCAATCGGGACCGTCTCAGGAAATAAACTGGCTCTGGACATTCTCTCAAGCGACCTGTCCCTCTTCCGCCTGGCGCTGACTATGAGTGGGAAATCTCTATCAGGAGACTATCATAGCTACAGTGCCAGCTATGTGCCCGGGCATGGGATCGCTATGGGAAAGATCAGTTAGGCAGCCATTTCAAATTTTTGCGGATTTCGGCTGAATGCCGCATTTTATTTTTGATGGATATATTAATTAACTTAAAAATAACGCTGTTTGTCGTATAACCATTAAGCTTATCAACTAATAAATTTCATAGGAATTGCGAATGGGGCGCCGAAAAAGCAAACATGCGGTCAACTCACCAAGAAAATGCATCCATTCATCAGAATTTCAAATCTATTCCGAGAAGGTCGAGATGTCATGAAATTTAAAATGTTAATACTATCATCAATGCTTTTTATCGCCTTTCTGGCGGTGACGGCTCTTTGCGCTGATTGGGCTCATCAGGACACCCAAACCGCTGATCAGTTGCTGAGCGGAGGAGAGACTACTATTATTACGCCGCCTCCTGGAATGGCGGCAACTCCCGCGCTGCAAAGAAAGCTTAATGCAAACAAAACCTCGATGGATTGGACCGTTCCCAGCACTCTAACTGGAGGCGGAGACAGCGCCAAATCCTCCCGGGATCAGGCCGAGTCGTCAATCGCTGACACCGCAGCGGATACGACTTCCGCTGCGCAAGATAACACATCAAGCAAAGACGCAACCCCGCCTGTAACAACGGAGCTGCCGCCTTCCCAGACGACTTCCCAGACGACAGCTGCATCCTTGGCAGGAAGCTGGTCGTTCACATTGAACGACAGCGTGCAGAGGGATCTGGCATTGACCCTCTTCCAGAAGGGAAGCGACCTATTTGGCGCGGGCAAAATCAGAGAAGGCAACAACACCCTCGATGTGACGGTATCCGGATCGGTCCAGAAGAATGAGACTGCAGAACTGGATATAACCACTGTGAGCCCCATCGCCCTCTATAAGCTCAATCTCAATCTAAACGGAGATATGGCCACGGGAGAGTACCAGGCATCTTCAGCCAGCGGAGAGTCCTGGAAGGGAAGCGTTGAAGGCCAAAAGATGGCCTAAGTGATTTGCAATCAAGTGCCGGGATACTGGCACTTGGGAAACTATTTTATTTAATAGATATTATTGAGACGGCCTTTTCTCTTGCCGGCGCACGTAGGGTCCGGCCTGAATTTGCTTTTTGAGCTTCAAGCTGCAATGCCTCATTGATACAGGGCTAATTATTAAATCTTGTGAAGAAATGACGTGTTGTTATCTCGTTCACAACACGTCGGCTCCTGACGCTAATTTTACATCAAAGCGGGCACACTACCGTCAAGAACCCAGGTCTCAGATATTTTCTCCCTGATACTTCCCGGAGTACAGCTTTTCCGCCTCTTTCTCCAGCCGCAGAAAGACTAGCTGCATCAGCCGGGCATTCTTCTTGAGCCTCAGTCCCAGCGGATTGTAGACCACGAGAAGGCTCTGGCTGCGTCCCCGGTAGCCCGGATCCCAGAGGGCCGTCTCCAGGGTGGCACCGCAGCGGAGGAGCGTGGAGCGCGCCCGCGCCATAGCCGTCACATCCGTGGGGATATTGACAATCTCGTTGAAAGTAACCAGGTAGGCGCCAGCGGTCAGGTCGATCCAGCCCATTTCATCGAAATTCACGAGCTCGGTCTCGGGCAGCTTTCGCTCTTTATTGTCGAAAGCTACCGTTCCGGCTGTTATGAAGCGCTCGATCTTCTGCAGAGTCAACTCTACGCCGCACATCTGGGTCTGCGTTTCAGGGTCGATCATGGATTCGACCAGGCCCCGGGCCTCGCTGCCGGTAAGAATAGTCATTTACATCACCTTGGATTTCCCTCTTTCGCAAAATTCCGCTCAGGCCATAAACATTGTGCACGCCAGAAAGCTCTATTAACCTTTGCGAACATGTTCATTCTGGAGTCAAGGCTTGTTCGAAATCCTCTATCTACCCTTTACCATCATCATTCTGCTGCTCATATTAGCGGTGCCCACAATCTTCATCTACCTCTTTTTGCGTCTCTCGGAGACCGCCTTTGAGATGGTGGGCTTCAGCCACTGGAATGCATCCCTGGCCGTTTTCGGCTCCATTCTGGGAAGCCTGGTGGATCTGCCCCTCATGAGCGCACCTATCACTGCTTACCCTGCCTGGTACTTGACAGTGATGAGCCTTTATCCACAGAGCTTTCCCACGACATTCCACTCCCTCTATCTGGCCGTGAACCTGGGAGGATGCATCATACCACTGGTCATCTCAGCCCACCTTCTTCTGATCCGCCAGGCCTCCCTTGGCAGGTCATTTCTTGGTGTGGTGGTGGTGGCGGCCATTACTTACTATGTAGCCGAAGCGGTTCCCGGAGAGGGCATAGTTCTTCCCTTCTGGCTGTCGCCTCTTCTGGCCGCGGTCATGGGCCTGGCACTGGCGGGTGGCTACCGCGGCTCTCCGCCCCTGGCCTACATCAGCGGCACCATTGGAACCCTGATTGGGGCGGACATTCTCAGCGTACTCACACCGGGAGTCCTGCCTGCGCTGTCGCCGCTGGATCTGATCCGCGCCAAGCCACTGGTCCTGTCCATCGGCGGAGCGGGTGTATTTGACGGCATATTCCTGACGGGCATTATAGCCGTGCTCCTGGCAGCCGGCATTGTCTGCATCTTGCGCGGCACATGCAACGGTGTGGAAACCGAATTAAAAGAGGCATGATTGCAGTTGATTTTCGAATATATCCACAAATGTATTGAAGACGAAAAATAATATTATTACGTTTCACGAGGGATTTTTCGCTGGCGGAATACTTCGACATAAGCATCGCAAAAGGCCTTACCGAGGCCGAGGCTGCAGAGAGGCAAAAACAGTTCGGTTATAATGAGCTGCCGCAATCGAAACCACGCAGCATATTCGCAATTGCCCTGGAGGTGATAAAGGAGCCTATGTTCCTGCTCCTGGTGGCAGGCAGCCTGATCTATTCGATCCTGGGAGACCTTCAGGAGGCTCTGATGCTTATGGGCTTCGTCTTCGTGGTAATGGGCATCACGCTCTACCAGGAACGAAAGACGGAGAGAGCCCTGGAGGCTTTGCGAGATCTCTCCAGCCCCCGTGCCCTGGTGATACGGGACCGTGTTTATAAACGCATCCCAGGGCGGGAGGTTGTTCCCGGCGACCTGATTGTTCTTTCCGAAGGCGATCGGGTGCCCGCAGATGCAAAGCTGCTTTTTTGCACCAACCTCTCTGCAGACGAGTCGCTTCTCACGGGAGAATCCGTATCAGTTCGCAAAGTCTGTTCCGAGGGCTTGACCGCCATTATCCAACCGGGAGGCGATGACCTGCCCTTTGTCTATTCTGGAAGCCTTATTGTGCAGGGCCAGGGTGCGGCGCAGGTACTGGCGACTGGCGCGCTTACACAGATCGGCAAGATCGGAAAAGCCCTGGAAAACGTCAAATCCGAGAAGACGCCGCTACAAAAGGAGAGCTCGAAACTGGTGCAAAAGCTGGCCCTCCTGGGACTGGCTCTTTGCGCCTTGGTGGTTGTGGTCTTTGGCATAACCCGGAACGACTGGCTGCAGGGACTCTTAGCCGGCATCACCATGGCCATGGCAGTCCTGCCAGAAGAGTTTCCTGTCGTCCTGACTATCTTCCTGGCTATGGGTGCCTGGAGGATCGCAGAAAATCGAGTGCTCACACGCCGGGTCCCCGCAGTGGAGACGCTGGGCGCAACTACAGTTCTCTGCACCGACAAGACAGGCACTCTCACAGAGAATCGAATGACTGTGAAGAAGCTTTTTGCCGCCGGCCAATTCTGGAGCCTCGACGGGATTGCGGGCATTCTTCCTGACGGCATTCATGAGGTCGTAGAGTACAGCATTCTGGCCTCGCAGAAGGATCCCTTCGACCCGATGGAGAAGGCCTTTCAGAAGCTGGGCGACGACTACCTGCAGAAGACTGAACACATTCATCGAGACTGGAGTCTGGTGCAGGAGTATCCACTCTCGAAGAAGCTGCTGGCTATGTCTCGCGTCTGGAGGTCCCCGAATGGAAGCGATTTTGTCATTGCAGCCAAGGGTGCGCCTGAGGCCATAGCTGACCTCTGCCATTTTGACGAATCATATCGCCAGAAGCTCTCCGAGAGTATCGTTGCCATGGGAAACGAGGGTTTGCGCGTCCTGGGTGTCGCCAGAGCAGGATTCAAAGAGACCGATCTTCCAGAGGTGCAGCACGACTTTGATTTTCAATTTCTGGGTCTCGTGGGCCTTGCCGATCCGGTGCGGGCTGGCATAGCCGATGCCGTCGCTGAATGCTATGACGCAGGGATAAGGGTAGTGATGATAACCGGCGACTATCCGGCTACGGCTCAGGCCATCGCCAAAACCATAGGCCTTAAGTCCGCGGATAAGATCCTGACCGGCCCGGAGATGGAGCTCTTATCCGATGCGAATCTTCAAGAGCGCATAAAGGACACAAACATATTTTCCCGAATGGTGCCTGAGCAAAAATTGAGACTGGTCATGGCTATGAAGGCCAACGGAGAGGTTGTGGCCATGACCGGCGACGGCGTCAATGATGCCCCTGCCTTGAAAGCGGCAGACATCGGTATTGCAATGGGCGGCCGGGGCACAGATGTGGCAAGAGAAGCAGCGAGTCTCGTGCTCCTGGACGATTCCTTCTCGTCCATTGTGCAGGCTACGCGGCTTGGTCGCAGAGTATTCGACAATATCAAAAAGGCCATGGCCTACATCCTTGCCATTCATGTGCCCATAGCAGGTATGTCCTTGATACCTGTTCTCTTAGGGTGGCCTCTCGTCCTCTTGCCGGTGCATGTCGTCTTCCTGGAGCTGATCATTGATCCGGCCTGCTCCGTGGTCTTCGAGGCCGAGCCCGAGGAGGCGGATGTCATGAAACGCCTTCCGCGCGATCCGAAAAAGCCGCTCTTCAGCAGGCGGAGCCTGGCTCTGAGCTTCCTGCAAGGCTTCATAGTGCTGGCCATCGTCCTGGCCGTCTATGCCGTATCTCTATTCAGGGGGCAGGGAGAAGAAGAAGCAAGAGCCCTGACCTTTACCACACTCATCGTGGCCAATCTGGGCCTGATCCTCATCAATCGATCCTGGTCTCGAACCATCTTAGAGACCATAAGCAGTCCCAACCGTGCCCTCTGGTGGGTACTGGGAGGGGCGCTCGTATTCCTGGCCGGGGTCCTCTACATTCCATTCTTGAGAGAGCTGTTCGGCTTTTCCTATCTGCATCTCCTCGACATCGCCATATGCTTCCTGGCAGGGATTACCAGCATCTTATGGTTTGAGGGGCTCAAGATGATCAATAGGCGCCGTAGTGGCAGATCGAAATGACCTGTCCCGGATAGAATCGTTTTCTCTTTTTTGCAGGAACAGGCGAAATGGAAGAAATGGGATGAGTGCCATGGGAGGCACTCTCGAAGATCTAGCGCCTCACCAGAGGCACATACTCCACGCCCGGGCGGCTTCTGCCCGCTTCCATGCGATAGAGATCCATCAGAGCATAGACCTCTTCAGGAACATCAGTCTGGACGCATTGGCCCAGGAGGTTTTGGGCCTCCTCGGCCATGAAAGGATGATCGTGGGTGTACTTTCCCGAGAGAAACTCCTCGATTATCGTCTCCAGCTTCTTCTGGTCGGACTTGCCTTCCAGGATTTTTCTTAAGAGGCTCTTCATCTGGTCCAGAGCCTTGCGGGCCTCCTCGGCGTAGATGAGTGTCTTGTCATCGATCTCATCAATCTTCTTTTTGCCTACTACTGCCAGCAGCGACGTGGCAGGATAGCTGCCCTGAATATCTCCCAACTGCGGATCGACTGGGCCTAAAGCGGCATGCGGGTCCATGATTATCTTATCCGCAGCAAGAGCGATGAGGGTTCCGCCGCTCATGGCATAATGGGGTACAATCACCGTTTTTTTGGCGGGATGAGCCTTCAGAGCCATGGCTATTTGCGTGGCTGCCAGAGCCAGGCCGCCGGGCGTATGTAGAATGATATCGATCGGCACATCCTTATCCGCTCTGCGAATCGCCCTCAAGACCTGTTCACTATCGTCGATATCGATGTATCGAGCCAGCGGTATGCCCAGAAAGCTGATCGTCTCCTGGCGGTGGATGAGAGTTATCACCTGAGTGCCTCGGGATTTTCCCAGCCTAGCTAGAACGCGTTTGCGTGCCGCCTGCAGGTAATTTCTCTGCGCCATGGGAATGAGAAACAATAGTATGAATAATATAAACCATGCATTATTGATTAGTGAGCTCAACATATCTGTTCCGACCTGGGCTTGAAGTAGAACCATCATCTCTCAGTATGTTTGATTCATATTTATAGTCTTTAACGTAACTTTTTTAAGCTAACAATACATATCTATGGACCATGGGCAGAAAACAAGAGAAAGAGATAATAAAACATGTCACACTAGAGGAATTAAATAAAATTATCAGGAAGGAAGAAAAATCTGTTCGTGTTCTCGAAAGATTATACTTTGTAAAATTCATTTATAAGGGAGAGACAATAAAAGAAGCATGCCAAAAAGTGAATATCTCCGAGCCCACTGGTTATAGTTGGCTAGATTCATGGAACAAACAAGGATACAAGGGTCTCGTGCCCAATTTTTCGGGCGGTCCAAAGCCTAAAGTAGGGGAAGCTGAACGGGAAGAATTAAAACGAATGCTTGGTGAGAAAGATGCCTGGACATTAAGAGAAGTGCGCGAATTGATAAAACAAAAATTCAATGTCGAATATTCAGAAATGCAGGTCTGGCGAATTCTAACATCCTGGAACATGCATCATGCTAAGCCCAACGTTCTAGATAAGAGACGACCAGATGATGCAGAAACAATTTTAAAAAAGACTTGATTCCGAGAGAAGGCGATTTATTGGGATTCGTCGACGAATCCTCCCAAAATATCAACTCAAACACGCAACGGCTTTGGTCATTCAGGGAACTCAGAAAGAAAAAGAATACAATGCATCTGAAATTGAAACCAAGGAGGAACTTCTAGAGTTCTCAGGGATAACTTTTGTGGCTTGGCAGGGAGTATTTCTTTTGCACGAATGTGGATTCCCAGATTCTTGCACGATAAGTTAAATTTGTTGTGTAAAGGACTATAATAAGGATTTTTCATCATCCCATTTAGGCGATTCGTGAAAGAACTGACGCAAAAAAAAGGAAAAGATTTTCTAGTCAATATGCACGGTCCAGGCTCTCTGTCGTGATCACCTGGTAGGCGTAATTGATAGACGTCTCCTGCCGCGGCAAAAGCTGCAGCTTCCACTTCAGGCTGGTGGCCGTCTTCTCGGCAGGCATTGGCGAGACTGAGATAATCACAGCCTCCTCTGGAACTGTGTCCGTTACCTCCAAAGCTGCTGCTCGGTCCACGTTGCTCTTGATCTTCAAACTGTAGGTCCAGGTCTCATTTGTCTCCTTTAAGGTGCGATTTCCACCCACCGGGCCTATCACCTTGATGTTTTCGGTTTTGTTGTAGTCGGAGAGCTTTCTCTCCACCTTCAGATCGGCAGAGGGTCCCACCACAATGGAGGCATTGGTGCCGGCTGGCGTGTAGGGCATTTGAATGGTAGAGACGTACTCATCATCTCTGTAGAGCAACGCATTTCCCGTCGGCCAGGGGCTGTTAAGGGTATTGTTGACCCGGATCTCCTCGTCTGACGGGCCAGTCTGCTGATTGTATGCATCCCAGGTGTAGACTCTTACCAGTGGAGCCTCCTCCTGGAAAAGAGGCAGGCCGATCTCCTTGTTCATCAGCAGGTCTTTTCGCCCCTCCAGCTCGAAGATGTAAAGGGTCTCGAGCGTGCCTGAGGATGAGCCTGGTGCGGCAGCCAAATCCATGGCCTCCATGGCTGGGGCGGCTGCCGTAGGAGGTATCGGCAGCGACCGAGATGCGCCCTTGGCAAGATAGGGCTGCACTACCGGAGTCAGGCCCGCTACCAGCTTGAGCCGCACGCTCTTTAAGTCCTCTTTGCCGCTGTTGGTGATATGGGCATTGGCCTTCACCAAGACGGAGTCGTTGCCCAGATGCAGGTCATATCTGGGCTCCCAGGTGGCAGCATTGTCCATAAGATAGCTCAGATCAAAGCTCTGCAATCCGGGTGACGAGATGTTCAGAGTGTAAATGGGGTCCGTTTCGTAGACCACCCCATCAACAGTCGCATTGCTCACCGCCAGGAGCAATGAACGGGCATCGGCTCCTTCAGGAACATTGACCACGAATTTGTGAGTTCCTTCGGTTACGTCCAGGCTTCCCATTTGTTTCACTGCCGTCAGGCCGTCCGGATAGATGGTGACGGAGTCCACGGGCAGGGTGATGGCGGTTGTCGCCTCGACCGACTGGGAACTATCGACTGATGCCAGAACTACTGGCATGCAGAGCGATAGCATCAAGAAAGCTAGTATGAATTTCAATTTTCATCCCTGATCTAAGCTTGCGCTGCGAGCGTATAATTTTATCTGAAATTCTCGAAAGTTCCTCGTGAACTCGACGGAACCAACCTTAGAATTGCTGATATGTTGGAGGAAAAGCATTACCCGTATCGAGCCTATAAAGAGAGTTGAAACAACCTACGCAATGCTTATATCGCCCCATCTAGTTGATAGATAAGGATCTTATTCATATTGGTGTTCCCATGTTTCTCGATTTTATAAGCGAGGTCGAGCTGCTCCTGACGGGCGCGCTCGATCGCTGCGGCTACAAGGTAGAGGAAGGAGTAAACAACCTGGGGCTGGATTTGTGCCCGCATGCCGACCTGGCCTCGTCCGTCGCCTTCCGGCTGGCCCCGGTGCTGAAGAAGAGCCCGGTGGCCATCGCCAAAGAGATTCACCAGGCAATCTCTCCCGAGTACAAGTACGTAGAGCGAGTGGAGCTTGCCGGACCTTACCTCAACTTCTACATGAGCCGGTTGTTCCTGAACGCTGTCCTGGCCCGGGCCCTGGCCGACAACGCCTGGACAGGCCGTATGACTGAGAAAGTTATTGTGGAGCACACATCAGCCAATCCTGACGGGCCGCTGCATGTGGGCCACATCAGAAACTCCGTCATTGGCGACACCCTGGTCAGGATACTGCGCCGGGCAGGCTGCACCGTGGACGCAGAGTACTATGTGAACGACATGGGCCGCCAGGAGGCCATGGTGGTCGTGGGCTGCGATCACTTCCAGCTCGATGGCAGCAAGGCAGACCACGCCATCGCCCGGGTTTACATCGCAGCCAACAAGGAGATGGAGACGAATCCCGGGATCCGGGCCGAGGCGGATCAGGTCATCCTGCGCTATGAGGCGGGAGACCCGGAGATCACTGCCAAGATCCAGAGCGCGGTCAAGTATGCCATAGGCGGCATCGAAGAGACCCTGCACCGCATGAACATTCGCCACGACAGCTACCACTGGGAGTCGGAGTTCGTGCGCAATGGAAGCGTGGCCGAAGTCGTAGGGCTCCTGGAGAAGACGGGCCTCACAGAGTGGGAGGACGGTGCCTACCAGCTCGATCTGAACAATTACGGCTTTGAGAAGAAGATGGTCCTCAAGAGAACGAACGGAACCTCCCTTTACATAACTCGCGACCTGGCTTACCACCGCTGGAAATCGGCCAACTCCGACCGCTCTGTGGATATCCTTGGAGCGGACCACAAGCTCGTCTCAGGACAACTGCGCACGGCTCTACGCCTCCTGGATGTTCGCGAGCCGGAGGTGGTCATCTTCGAGTTCGTCTCTCTTCCCACGGGTTCCATGAGCACGCGCAAAGGCAAGTTCATCTCTGCAGATGAGCTCATCGATGAAGTGGAGAAGCAGGCCTTCGAGGAGGTAAAAACGCGCCGGCCCGAGGAGAGTGAGGACTTCCTCCGAGAGGTGGCCCGGCAAGTGGCCCAGGGTGCCGTGCGCTACGATGTGGTCAAGGTATCCGCAGACAAGGCCACCACCTTCGACTGGAAGCAGGCGCTGGACTTCGAAAAACTCTCGGCACCTTTCATTCAGTACTCACATGCTCGCGCCTGCAGCATCATTCGCAAAGGCGATCAAACGCATCAAACGCCTGAGCAAGAGATCCAGGAATTCCAGGCCGATCTGCTCACCGGCGAGAATGAGGTCGCGCTCATCAAGAAGATCGCCGAGTTCGATCTGATCATCGATAGAGCCGCGAGAGAGCTGAAGCCACATCATCTGGCAACCTACGCCCGCGAGCTCGCTGAGTGCTTCAACCACTTCTACCGCTTCAGCCCGGTGCTTGATGCAGCTCCAGAGCTGAGGGACGCCAGAATGGCGCTGGCGAGGGCCGCCAGAAATGCTCTCCGCACGACTCTGGAGACTCTGGGCATTTCTGCTCTGGAGACGATGTAAACGCATTGGCAGCAAACTCTAAAGCCGGGGTAGTTTGATCTCCAGTCATGAGACGCTTCCACCTTAATTTTCCGGCTATCGCCCTGGCCTTGATCATAATGCTGGCAATATCGGCAGGGGCCTCGCCGGACTCCAATCAGAGCTGGACACAGATGCCCTGGAGCACTGATGAGGGGCCATCCGTACAGAATGCGACAACGCTCTCGCTTCCACTCGCCTTCAACATAAGCCGCAATGAGCCTCAAATGCTGCAATTTGGATCAGATCATCAGAACTTCTCAGAATATGTTTCCAGCTCCTTTTTGAGCGAGCTATGGGTTAGAACCGGGGTGCAGTGGAGCCGGTATGAGCGAACCGTCCAGGGTGTTGATGCGGATATCATCCTACATATGCCAAAAGACGGCAATGCAGACATCTATCTCATATCCTATGCCAGTGGCTCCACAAACCACTGGAACTTCAAGCTTCTGAGGGGATACTACCTGCTGAGATTGGTGCCGGAGGAAGACGGCCGCTTCTTTATGATAACGGCCCTGGATAACCAGCCCGGCAACGCTCTGATGCTGGACGTCTCGCCCCGTCCCAATGTCGCGTCAAGCTCACCAATGGACGTGGGAACGATTCAAATCGGAAAGGCCAAAGTTACCATAAAATCTCAGAGGATCAAAGGCTATGATGTCTATGTGGATGGTGTATTTTACAGCAGCGATATCAGCGACGGCATATTAGATGGCATCACCAGCTTTACAGTTGGCGCAGGCAAAACCCACACCATCACCGTCTCCCAGAGAGACATTCAGGGAAACATCATCAACGAGAATGAGCACACAAAGAGCTTCAAGAGAGACACGGCCTATACCTTATTGATAAATTGAGATCGATCAGGCTCCAGCATTGACTATTATTTTTGTCTGCGAACTGATGCTCCCGCGAAAAAGTTGACGGAGCCCAAAGATCAACAGGGGGCCCCTGACATTCAGAACTGCACTTAGAACCTGACCTCCCCAGAGTTTAGGCACACATATGAAGGGCATCCAGGATTTCGCGTTGCCTCTTGGTAATTTCAGTTACAACCTTCTCCCCATCCGGCAAGACCATAATCTTGATCTTTTCGAGCTCTGTTAGCAATCCTTCCACAGAGTATCTTTTATTCAATT